>Ga0180437_10004602_pt1 | contig 19540 bp, 19 predicted proteins | sample SS_ome_4_FD_132410 | JGI IMG/M metagenome (GOLD analysis project Ga0180437, IMG submission 132410) | Hypersaline lake sediment archaeal communities from the Salton Sea, California, USA - SS_3_D_1 metaG | ecosystem: Environmental > Aquatic > Non-marine Saline and Alkaline > Hypersaline >... | reverse complement strand
CAGATGGATGTCAGGAGCGCTGGGATCGAAGCCCTGCTTCAATGTAAGCATTCTCCCTGAGTTCAGCAGCTTTCGTAGCTCTGCTTCCGTTATGATTTCAGCTACCCCTCGTTTCAAGATAGTGTCAAATCTCATATGGGTCATTTCAAGTCCTTAGCTAAAATTGCTTTTACTTCTCGTATGTCTTTTTCGATTTGTGTTTTCAGTTCTTCAGAAGAAGGAAAGCGCTCTTCGTCTCTTATTTTCTGCACAAATTCCACTCGTATGTATTTACCATACAAATTTCCTTTATAGTTTAACAGATGTGTTTCCACCATTTCTTCCCCCGTACCAAAAGTAGGCCGGATGCCTATATTAGTCGCTGAATGAAAATGTTTACCCTGCACATAAGCAATAGTAGCGTAGATGCCGTTTCCCGGTAACGCTTGTTGCGGCTTAACGTCCAAGTTAGCTGTGGGAAACCCCAAAATTCGGCCGCGCTTTTCAGAAGTGATGATTTCGCCTTCTAGGTAGAAATAGCGCCCCATTAACTTTGTTACCTTTTTCATATCACCTTCAGCTAATGCTCGACGGATAAGAGTGCTGCTCACTATTTCACCATTGATTCTAAAAGGGGGTATAACGTCCACACTGAATCCCATTTCATATCCCAAAGCACGGAGCATGTTGATATTTCCTTCCTTGCCCTTGCCCAAAGCGAAATCGGGTCCCACCACGACACCGTGCATACTGAGATGTTTCTTAATTAACGATATAAACTCGCGGGCACTTAGCTGAGCTACTTCTGGTGTGAAAGTCAGCACCGCCACTATCTTTACACCTAACATCTGAAAAGCCCCGACTCTATCCTTCAGGCTGGTAAGCCAGGGTAGTTGCCTATGTGTATGTAAGACGGATTGGGGATGAGGGCTAAAGGTTACTACTCCGCTAATTAAATTTCTCCCTACTGCTAGTTCCTGTAGTTGCTTCAACAGGCAGCGGTGCCCTGCGTGTACGCCGTCAAATACACCAATGGTAAGTAGTGTTTCTCCTTCAGGAGTTACACTAGCTAGCTCCTGCTCGATTTCCATAGTCTCAGGATTCGGTACTTGCGCTTGGAGTAGCGAGTGTTCTATTCCTAGCTTCGGCTATGGGTAGTAATTGGGTCATTAAAAGGCGAAAGTTATCAAATGTGAGTGATTGAGGACCATCTGCAAGCGCTTGGTCAGGATTGGGATGGACTTCTATAAGAAGTCCGTCCGAACCGGCAGCTACTGCTGCTAATGCCAGTGGGAGTACCAGATACCATTTACCTGTGCCGTGACTCGGGTCAGCAATAACTGGTAAATGGCTGACTTTCTCAACAATCGGTATAGCACTAACATCCATGGTATTGCGAGTATAGTTTTCAAAAGTTCTAATACCACGTTCGCAAAGAATAACCTGCTCATTCCCCTGATTTAAGATATATTCAGCGGCCAATAACCATTCTTGTATGTTGGACGATAAACCACGTTTGAGCAACACCGGCTTATTTGTTTTGCCGACTTCGTCGAGTAAAATAAAGTTCTGCATATTTCTAGCTCCAATCTGGAGTATATCAGCATATTTAGCTATTAAATCAACATGCTCCGGTGCCATAACCTCAGTGATTATGGGCATTTGAGTTTCCTTGCCTGCCTGTGCCAGCAATGCGAGGCCACCTTCGCCCAGTCCGCGAAACTGATAAGGCGATGTACGTGGCTTAAAGGCACCACCGCGTAGCACGGTAGCCCCAGCTGCTTTGACAGCTCGAGCAGTAGAGAAAATTTGTTCTTCACTCTCTACAGCGCAGGGTCCAGCCATTACTACTATACCTTTGTCGCCAACAGTAACACCGTTAAGTTTGACCACAGTATCTTGGGGATGAAACTCCCGACTGGCAAGTTTATAAGGTTTGCTCACAGGTATGACCTGTTCCACTCCAGGGAGCAATTCCAGGGCATCGCGAAGTTCAGGGAAGGGTTTTCCCAGTACACCAATAACGGTTTGTACAATACCCTTCGATACTTGTGCCTTCAAACCACCGACTTCGATTCTGTTTATAACCCGTTTGATTTCTTCGAGGCTGGAGCCGGTTTTCATAACTACAATCATACGTCGCCTCCAGTTGATAGTGGCAGTTTATCCTTTAATTTCTTCGCTTCTCCTAAGTAAACGTGTGTGATTTCCTCAGGTCCCTTATCAGTATTTACGAGTATTAGAACTCGCAGGCAACGGGGTAGATCATTGGGGACGTTCATTTCATGCCCACAGAGCAAAGCTAAGCTGGATGGCCATCCCAGTTCTCGTGTTGCTGAGGCGGGGAACTCAGCATTTAGGTCTGGCGTGGTGGTGAAAAAAATAGCTGCTATGTCTTTACCTTCAATTTTGTTAGCCAGCGCCATTTCCATAAGCAGCTTCCCAGTTGCAGCCAAGATGCTTTCTTTATTGTTTGCTGAAACCGTGATAGCCCCTCTGATGCCACGGCACTGCAATTTAATATATCTCCTTTTTTATCTAAAACAACAGTCTATATTAATGATTGTCCTTCGTCACCTTCAAATCAAAAACTGTCAGTTCTCCACCTTGTCACCCTCCCACCATCCAAGATTGTTGAATAGGAAAGCATCAAACCTAAATTATACCTTGTAATCCTTTGTATCGTAATCCGATGTATTATCTATTATGAATGCAAAGAGATTTTTCGTCAATACCCTTGGGGCTCTATAATAGATTTTACGAAGAATTTTTGCAAGGAAGTCATGTTAGCTTGAGTCCTCGGGATCGAGAAATCAGGCGAAAAATAACGTAAGAGCATAATATTCCTGCCATCGCCTCACTTACATTATTGCATCCTAATATATGGTTAAATCATTGCGGGGCGGATGATCCGACATGACAACCTCGCGTTGACAGTGACCTGGAATAGGATTGACACCTTATCTACACCATGGCTAGCAAGTAAAAAATAACTGTTGTACCACACCCGTCTCGATTGAAATGCAGAGCTGGGTCTCAGTGTTACCGTTGTTTGTTATTCGCTTGTCTGGTAGAGAGATCAGGTGATAAGATAGTATATTCCTGTTTATTGGTAGTATCTGTGATTTCCGAATATGCAGAGAGAAAAATTTGAGGCTCTCGTAGCCAAGGCAGTCGATAATTTACCACCGGAGTTTCAACGTAAACTAGAAAATGTTGATATTGTGGTGGAAAATTGGCCTACACCCAGGCAATTGAAGCAGGCTAAACACAGTCACCCTACTCAAGTGCTTGGTCTTTACCAAGGTGTACCACAAACTAGGCGAGGTCGACGATATGGATTAGTTTTGCCTGATAAGATAAGCATATTTCAAAAACCTATCGAGGAGTATTGCCGTTTTAACAATGAAATTGAAGCAACGATAGAAGAAGTGGTGCGCCATGAAATAGCCCACCATTTTGGCCTCGATGATATAACTCTGCGTCAGATTGAGAGCGTGAAATATAGGAGGAAATGAATTAAGTAACGGATATTCAGATGGCTCGACATCATATTTACCTCAATTCTCCAGGCTCCAAGTTAGAGTTTCCTGTGTTACGTAGGTAGTATAAACGTTACTAATAGTTCTACTGAGACAACAACTATGAAGAACGATCCTCAAGCTAATGAAAAAGCTTACAAAAGAATTTTTCGGAGATACTTTCCCCTGATATTTATATTGTGGATTATATTTGTGTTATATCCCAATCCTCTAAACTTCATTATGAGTATTCATAGGCTTCGTAATTTCGATGCTATCCCTGGCGCTGTTGAATTTATGCTGAATGACTTCCCTTCTGACCCCGTAGCTATAGAGAAAGCAGTCCTGGCTTACATACCTTATCGCCACGATTGGACAGTTTATAACATGCCCTGGTATTGCCCTACCATTGAAGAGGTGCTCGAGCGAGAAACGGGGGATTGTAAATCTCGAGCTCTGGTCTTAGCCTCCGTCTTGGAAGCTAAAAATATTTCCTACCAAATTAAATTATCTCCCACACACGTTTGGGTGAATTATGAAAGTAAACAGGATACTTCAATTGAGAATAATCAAGTAGAATTTTATCAATACGATCCCGAAACAGGCGAGAGGCAATTCAAGATTCCTCATATTGGTTTCAGCAGGGTATGGAATGCCTTCTGGCAGTCTTTTTGGGACCCCATGCCCGAAAGCAGAAAGGCTCTTTTGATTTCAGGCCCACTGGCTTTGATAGCAGCCAGAGTGATTGTCCGCAAGAAGAAAACTGCCCAAAAAGCAGTGGGGTAAAATGCTCAACGTGAACAAAGAAGATAACAGGCACAAGCCCTGTATACAGCAGTAGTGCATGTTCTCTACTATCAGCTTAGCTTTACGTAAAAGGGCAGCTGTTCGATAAATTCTCATATCCCGCCTTTTTCCTCTCTAGGATGAAACCGTGCTAAAATGCCATTCGTTGAGATTCAGTACTATGTGATAATCGGTGTAGTTGTCGTCGCAGCCATAATTGTCTCTATTTTTTACTCATGTCAAGGAAAAGGGACAGCCCCATCATCCTTGATCTCATTTATGTAGTGCTCATGTTCAAGTGCTGATAAGAGTGGTGCTAGTTACCTCTGGCCCAATAATCAAGCTAGTTGTTCAACAATCTCTTAGTTCCATATTTGCACTCTGAAGTATCTGGCTCACAAAATCGAACGTAAAAGTTAAGGATTGTTGTTATCGAAGTGATATAATCACCTTATAGTTACACCAGACGTTACGACAAAGCAATGATACGTGCAAGAAAACGAGAGCTTTTATTAACTATGTTAATAGAAAATCCTGAAACAGTCATCTCAATTCACATATTGACAAGTGGTAGTTGTAATGTCTACATGTCTAACGGTCAACGTGATAAGTTAGTAGCCGTTCTCCAACCGAAAGACCTGTTATCAGAACCGACTGGTTTTGGCTCGGACCCCAATGCCTTATGGCAAGAGCTTACTCAAGTCAAAGGCTGGCAATGCATTCTGGTAGACAAAGAGATTGCCTTTCCACTAGGAGAAATCATCTCAAGCCAATTAAAAACAGCAGTCGTTTTCCTGGATGATGTTTATCACATCCCGCAGAGGCAAGTCCTGTTGTTTGAACATGAATCGGTTCGGCGATTAAAGGTTGATGATCTTGCGTTACTAGAGATTTTACCTCGTGAGGCACAGCCAATAGGATTCTGGGGAGATCCCCGAACATCATTGACAAAAGGACTGGTAGCCGGTGCGATTGTCGAAGGCAAAGTCGTAGCCACTTCCTTTGTTGCCGCTCGTGGGCAGCAATATGCGGATATCGGTGTACATGTTCTGGAGAATCATAGACGGCGCGGTCTAGCTACGGCTACTGCTTCGCTTGTTTCACGCTTGGTACAAAGTACAGGACTCATTCCAGTGTGGAGCTGTGGTTCACATAACCTCCCCTCGCTCAAACTCGCCCGGAAACTTGGATTTATTGAGGTTTCAAAGCGAACATATGTGATCATAGAAAAACATCTTGCAGACGTCTTAGGACGCACATATCCTATGCACAATGAAAGGAATGGTAAAACCAAAGGAGTTCGCAGAGATTCAGGACTATGTGCTAATATAATATACTAAGCTGCGAAATGATTATCGCTGTTGTCGGGAATTCTTCCTGCTCCCCAGAGGAAGCCAAGCTGGCTCAAAGTGTTGGGGAACTTTTGGCGCAGCAAGGTGCCACTATAGTATGCGGTGGGCTGGGAGGTGTTATGGAAAGCGCTTGTCGCGGTGCTAAATCAAAAGGCGGTCTGACCATAGGCATTCTGCCTGGACAAGATCCAAGCACAGCAAATCCCTGGGTAGATATTCCCGTAGCTACTGGCATAGGTGAGGCCAGAAATGTGGCGGTGGTGAAGTCAGCTAACGCAGTGATTGCCATCGGCGGAAGATACGGGACGTTAAGCGAAATCGCCTATGCTTTGAAAAGTAATATCCCGGTCATCGGCTTGAATACCTGGTCGCTGTTGCGAAACGGGCGAGAGGATAATTCCATAATCGAAGTCAAGAATGCTATCGAAGCGGTGGATAAAGCAATTTCCCTCGCTAAAACTCGTAAGAATAATGAGGTTGCTACGCTAGGCTCGCAATGACGGGAAGGGAATGGAAATAGCAAGCATCAGAAGTGTAAAAGCAAGAGAGATTCTCGATTCTCGGGGCAATCCTACTTTAGAGGCACAGGTGGTATTGGCTGACGGCACGACAGGCATCGCCTCTGTCCCCTCAGGAGCAAGTACCGGAAAACATGAGGCTGTGGAGCTTCGTGATGGTGATAGAAGTAGATACAGGGGACTAGGCGTTCTAAAGGCTGTAGAACACGTCAACGGTGAAATAGCTTCAACGATAGCAGGCATGTCCGCTCTGGAGCAGGCAGCTATTGACCAGCGACTTATTGACCTGGATGGCACCGCCAATAAATCCCGACTGGGAGCCAATGGGATATTGGGGACATCCCTTGCCGTAGCCAAGGCCGCAGCCGACTTCCAAGGCATTCCTTTATACCGTTATTTAGGAGGGACAAAAGCTAACCTATTGCCCGTCCCTATGTTGAATATTCTAAATGGGGGGAAGCATGCTCAAGACTCTACTGATTTTCAGGAATTTATGATAATGCCAGTTGGCGCTGACAATTTCAATCAAGCCATGCAAATAAGCAGCGAAGTATATCACTCCCTACATAAAGTGCTTCAAGATAAAGAATTAAATACCAATGTTGGAGACGAAGGTGGCTTTGCTCCTCAACTCTCATCCAATAAGGATGCGCTGGAGCTTATACTTGCAGCTATTGATAGTGCCGGCTATAAAGCCGGCCAGGACGTATTTATTGCCCTGGACCCAGCCGCAAGTACCTTCTATCAAGATGGGAAATATGTACTCTCTCGAGAAGGTGTTACTCGCGATTCCTCAGAAATGGTTGACTATTATGTCAAATTAGTCTCGGATTACCCAGTCATCAGCATTGAGGATGGACTGGCTGAGGACGATTGGGTTGGCTGGTCGTTGCTGACTGGCCGACTGGGGAAAAAGACTCAACTTGTCGGTGATGACCTTTATGCTACTAACATAGAACGTCTGGAAAAAGGCATTGCCCAAAAGGCTTCAAACTCAATTCTCATTAAGGTAAATCAAATAGGCACGCTCAGTGAAACACTGGCTGTTATTAAAAAAGCAAAACAGAGCGGATGGACAACCATTATCAGCCATAGGTCGGGTGAGACAGAAGATACCACTATTGCCGACCTGGCGGTGGCTAGCAATGCCGGATTGATTAAAGCTGGCGCCCCTTGCCGTAGTGAAAGATTGGCCAAGTACAATCGTCTCCTCAGGATAGAGGAAGATTTAGGAAAAGCCGCACAATATCCGGGTAAGGAGGCTTTCTATAATTTGGAGAGGATATAATAATGCAGGTATTAAACGGTGTTCATCAAATAAAAAGTCCTTGCCCGGGGGATGCATCATGGTATACCAATGTTTATTTAATTGAAGGCGGCGATGGTCATATACTCGTTGACAGCGGCTGGGACAGCCAGGAATCCCTCTGGGCTCTTCAGGAAGGAATAAAATCAGCAAACCTCAAGCTTCGAGACATCAAAAAGGTAGTTATCACCCATATCCACCCCGACCACTACGGGTTGTCAAGCAAGATAAAACAGATTTGTGGGGCTTCAGTAGCTATTCACAGAGTTGATGCCGGTTTTATTTCTCCCAGATACAAGGATTTAGATAACCTTATTAATAAGACCGGGGAGCTACTACGGCAGAACGGCGTTCCTGACAGCGAATTACCTCAGTTGAAAGAGGCCTCATTGTGGATGAATAAATATGTCACTCCGGATACTCCTGAAGTTAAGCTAGAGGATGGCGACACAATTTCCAACGACACTTTCGAATTTGAGGTGTTATGGACACCGGGGCATTCGCCGGGACATATCTGCCTTTACGAACGAGAGAGGAGATTTATTCTCACCGGTGACCATGTTTTATACGACACCAATACCCATATAGGCCTCAATCCCCAGTCTGGTGATAATCCTCTGGGCAACTATATTTCTTCCCTGAAAAAGCTAGAGCGCCTTAAGGTTAATTTTATTCTTCCCGGTCATGGGCCTATGTTCAATGCCTTAGGACTGAGAATAGAAAAAATACTCCAACACCACGAGGAAAGGAAGAGAGCTATCATGCAGGCTCTGCGAGACGGTTTAAAAACAGCTTACGAGGTAACTCAGCGAATCCCCTGGATGGTCAACGAGGGAAAGAGTTCCTTTCAGGATTTGGAGGTATGGGATAAGCGAATGGCTATTACCGAAACACTTGCCCATCTTAAGCTTTTAATGGAAGAAGACAGGGTGGGCAATGTTGATATGGATGGTGCTTCTTTGTACGTGTCTAAGGATTAGCAAGAGAAAAGGAGGTAAAAGAATGGCAACAAAAGTAGGTATTAATGGTTTCGGACGTATTGGCAGGTTGGCACTGAAAGCAATTATCCAGCGTTGTGGCGATAAAGTGGAGGCAACGGCAGTAAATGACCTCACAGACGCGAAAACCAATGCCCATCTTTTTAAGTATGATAGCAACTACGGCACGTATCCCGGCAAAGTGGAGGTTAAAGACGATTGCATCGCAATTGACGGCAGGAAGATAAAAGTTATAGCCGAGCGCGATCCAGGGAAAATTCCATGGCGAGACTACGGCGTTGATATTGTGATTGAATCTACCGGGCTTTTCACCGAAGCCAGCAAAGCGGCTGCTCACCTTCAAGGCGGTGCTAAGAAAGTAATTATTTCAGCACCGGCTAAAGGAGAGGACATATCTATTGTTCTCGGGGTTAATGAAGAGAAATATTACCCGTCTAAGCACCGCATAATATCCAACGGCTCCTGCACCACTAATTGTATTGCTCCTGTAGTTAAGGTCCTTCACCAAAACTTTGGCATCGTTCACGGATTAATGACTACCGTCCATGCTTATACCAACGACCAGAAGATACTGGACGTATTTCACCGCGACCTGCGCCGGGCAAGATCTGCTGGCACTAATATTATTCCCACCACCACTGGCGCCGCACGTGTTGTTGGTGTAGTTATTCCGGAACTTCAGGGCAAGTTACACGGAATTGCCCTGAGGGTGCCTACTTCGGTGGTATCCGTTGTTGACTTCGTCGCTGACTTAAAGAGAAAGGCGAGCGTTGACGAAATTAACGACGGTTTTCTCAGAGCTGCTGACGGGCACCTTAAGGGAATCCTGGAATATTGTGACGAACCACTGGTGAGTTCGGATTTTAAGGGCAACCCCGCCAGCGCTATCTTCGATGCCCTAAGCACCATGGTTATTGATGATAACATGATAAAGGTGTTAGCCTGGTACGACAACGAGTGGGGCTATAGCTGTCGTCTTGCCGACCTCGTCTCCTATATAATTAGTAAGGGATTATAACTCTTACCTTAATTCTTTCTTCAGAGTGAGAAATAAAGGGGAAATAATTAATGCACGTCGGCGTGTGTCAAATTAAGCTTCGGCTACCTGAGAATCATTCACTTAAGGGTAAGAGACAGGTAATTAAGTCTATAACAACGCGGCTACAAAACAGGTATAAGGTTTCCGTAGCCGAGGTGGATAATCAGGATTTATGGCAATTAGCCACTCTGGGTGTAGCTTGCGTTAGTAATCACAGAAAACATACCGATGAGATTTTGGCCAATGTTGTGAAGTTCATTGCCCAAAATTACCCCGATGTGGAGTTGCTAGGCTCCCAAATAGAGACGTTCCCTTGATAGATGCTACTGCCTTTCTCCATCACCTTGTCAGTTCGTCTGATTATAGTCAGCAGATCGTCCATATCGAACGCATTACCCCGCAAGGTACCATATTCGGGGAACTAGATAATCCCCTCTGTCCCACCCTGCAAGCATGCCTCAAATCCCTGAGGATACCGGCTCTTTACAGCCACCAGGTCAAGGCCTTGAATGATATCTTGGCCGGTAAAAATGTAATAATAGCTACACCCAGCGCCAGTGGTAAAACACTTTGTTATCACCTAGCCACACTCGATGCACTTTTACACGACGTACACAGCCGTGCTCTATATATCTTCCCGACGAAAGCTCTAGCCCAGGACCAACTACGTAGCTTAAAACAAATCCTGGGCGAAACTAAGGAACTCACCCCGCTTCTGTCACCATGGGCTGTGGCTACTTTCGATGGTGATACACCTCAAAATGAGAGGGCAAACATAAGAAAAAGAGCGAATATAATACTTACTAACCCAGATATGCTCCACCTGGGCATTTTACCTAACCACCAGTCATGGTCCAGATTGTTTCGCAATCTCAAGTATATTGTAATAGATGAAACCCATATTTATCGAGGTGTCTTCGGTTCTCATGTAGCCAATGTTCTGCGGAGATTGCGGCGGCTCTGTTCCACGTATGGCTCTAATCCCCAGTTTATTTGCTGCTCAGCTACTATTGCTAATCCCCAAGAGCATGCTCAAAATATTGTCGGCTTGCCGTTTGAGGCCACTGTCGAAGATGGTTCCCCGCATGGTCAGAAATACTTCACTTTTTGGAATCCGCCTGTCGTTGATGAGGCTAAGACCAGTAGACGTAGTTCCAACAGTGAGGCGGCTTTTCTCCTTGGAGAGCTTATTCAAAAAGAGATTCGTAGTCTGGTATTTGCCAGCACTCGTAAACTGACTGAACTAATTTACATTTATACCCAGGGACAACTACCTCCCTCCTTGAGGGATAAAATCAGTCCTTACCGGGCAGGATATCTTCCGGAAGATAGACGTCGAATTGAGCATCAATTTTTCGATGGTGAGCTTCTCGGTTTGGTCGCCACAACCGCCCTGGAGCTGGGAATAAATATTGGCGATTTGGATGCCACCGTGCTTACCGGCTACCCTGGAAGCATCGCCAGTGCCTGGCAACAGGCAGGACGTAGCGGACGAAGTACCCATAGCTCTCTGAGCTTTCTTATCGCCCGGGAAAATCCGCTCGATCAATACCTAATGCGCAATCCGGATTTCTTTTTCGGCAAGAACTTTGACAACGCTATAATCAATCCTGATAACCCTTATATCCTGAAGCCTCACCTCCTGTGCGCCGCCTGGGAGAAACCTTTGGAAGAAAAGGATAATGATTTTTTCGGCGACCCTGGTGCCCTGCTAGCTGAATTAGGTCAAGAAGGCAGGTTGAAAAAACGCCAAGAAAAATACTACCTCTCTCCCTCTATTACATATCCTGCTCAGGATATAAATATAAGGGCAACATCGGGGCAAAATTATGCTGTCATTGATGGCCGGGAGGGTTACTTGTTAGAGACCGTGGAAACCAGCGTGGCCTTTTTTCAAGTACATCCTGGTGCCATATATCTCCACCAGGGTGAATCGTATCACATAAAGGAACTGGATTTAGCCCGGCACATTGCCTGGGCAGAGCCGAAGTCTGTAGATTACTATACTCAGACTATGGAAATAGACGATATCCGGATCACGAGGATGCTCGATAAAAAGGCTTGCCGCACGGTGGAGGTGTACTTCGGAGATGTTGATGTAACTAACGTAGTAGTTGGTTTCAAGAGAAAGAGGCAGTTCACAGAAGAGGTCATCAGTGAGGAACCTCTTGATTTGCCACCACAAAACTTTCCAACCAAAGCCCTGTGGTTTGACTTGCCTCAGAAGGCGATTAATAGGATAGCTGATGCTGGACTCGACTTTCACGGTGGTTTACATGCCTGTGAACACGCTGCCATTGGCATACTCCCCCTATTCGCCCTTTGCGACCGCAATGATATCGGTGGTGTTTCCACCTCTTTTCACCCCGATACCGCCAAGGCGCAGATCTTTATTTACGATGCTCACCCGGGAGGAATCGGCATTGCCGAGAAGGGGTTTGAGTTAATAACCGAGCTCTGGCAGGCCACTTTGAAAGTCGTGCAGGAATGCCCCTGCGCTGACGGTTGTCCTTCCTGTGTGCAATCGCCTAAGTGTGGTAATAATAACCAGCCCCTGGATAAAGAAGCGGCCATAGTCTTGCTTGAAGAACTCGTAGTTTAAGCGAAAATAATTAGGACAGCTGCGTTATCATTCCCAGCGTTAATTGCAATAATGTTGCATTTAGTTTTTCCCCGAAGTATAATATTGCAGTGGTCCAAGATTCAATTCGAATTCTGCAGACTCAGGGATATAAGGCGACTAAGCCACGTAAACTGGTGCTTGAAGTGCTCGAAAAAACTGAAAAACCTCTTTCCCCTTACGATATACAGGATGTTTTACACACCAAGGGCAAATATCTAAACCACGTCACCATCTACCGCATACTCAGTTTGCTTTGCAGCTTGAACCTAGCTCACAAAATGCTATCTGGCGGCGGATTTGTAAAGTGTAGCTTAGATACCACGGAGGGCTGCCATCGCTTTATGGTTTGCCAGCACTGTGGAGCCATTCAAGAATTTGCCGATAAGGAATTATGTCAGGAAGAAAATGCCTTCGCCAAAGATTTGGGGTTCTATACTGAACATCATCTTTCTGAATTTTCCGGACTCTGCTCCCGGTGTTATAGAAAATAGTCAATTAGTAAAATAAGAAATGATCAAGCTCATAGTGCACGAACTCAAAGAACATATCCCTTTCACCGCCCTTGGCGCCCTTACGGGCATTATCGTCATGGTTATAGTAGTTTTAACCAATGTTCCATCCAATGTCTCCAATACTATTTTTTACACATTACACCCACTCCACGTGCTATTGAGCGCACTGGTAACCACGGCTATGTACGTAAGGTACAAGAAAACTAAATTTTGGATAGCAATTTTAATCGGTTGGACAGGGTCAATCGGAATAGCCACGATAAGCGACGCCATAATTCCTTACCTGGGAGGAAGCTTACTCAATGCCCAAATGGAGTTTCATGTGCCTTTTATAGAGGAATGGTGGATAAATTTCTTGGCCTTCGGAGGTATTGCCATTGGCTACTGGAAACAAACGACTAAAATCCCACACTTTGGACACGTACTATTAAGTACCTGGGCATCTTTATTCTACATCGTGGCATTCGGAAAGGCTGAGTGGATTCCTTTGCTACCTCTTATTTTCCTGTTCTTATTCCTCGCGGTCTGGCTGCCTTGCTGCCTGAGTGATGTTGTGTATCCTCTTTTATTTCTTAGGAAAAAGACAGAATTATCTTCAACAGAAAAACAGGAAATCGCTGGCTAAACCATACCAAAAATCTGGTAATTTTTATAGCAACCTAATAATAATGCGCGATTCGATGTGAAGTATCTCGGAGTTTCGTCGGATCTTTCAATTCTGGCGTGTTTATAATGACGGCATGACCAGTGGTTTGCTTAAGTGATTAATGTCGCCTATACTTACGTTACTCCATAATATATACTCGATTAGGGAGGCAGCTTGTTCGATTTGTTAAAAAAGACTGAACCAGGAGCAAAAAAAAACAGGGAAACCTGGTTCGGTAAGATTGCTAATATCTTTAACCGGGACACCTTCAGTAACGAAGTCTGGGAAGAATTGGAGGAGTTACTTGTATCAGCCGATGTCGGCGTAGAGACTACGGACAAACTCTTGAGCAAAGTCAAACAGCGGGTGAAAACGGACAGACTTTCGGACGTATCTCAGATAAGGGAAATATTGAAACAGGAAATGGTAAACTTATTGAATATCCCATATAGAGCAAATCCGACCTCTGAGCGAAGCGAGGAATTTCCTTATATCATCCTTGTGGTCGGTGTTAATGGCTCGGGCAAGACGACGAGCATTGCCAAACTGGCTTATTGTTTTATCTCACAGGAAAAACGAGTTATCCTGGCAGCAGCGGATACATTTCGAGCAGCAGCTATTGAACAGCTTAAACACTGGGGAGGGAAAGTAGGAGCCGAAGTCATCGCCCATCAACCCGGTGGTGACCCGGGAGCAGTTGCTTATGATGCTGTTCAAGCCGGCTATAGCCGCCATGCTCAAACGGTGATTATTGATACTGCTGGGCGTCTTCATACCAAGTTCAATCTCATGGAAGAACTCAAGAAAGTAAAGAGAGTGGTAGCTAAGAAAGATGCTTCAGCACCTCATCAAGTTTTACTGGTAATGGACGCTACCACCGGACAAAATGGTTTGGCCCAGGCTAAATATTTTACCGAAGCTGTCGATGTCACCGGTATTTTCCTGTCCAAACTGGATGGTACAGCTAGAGGTGGTATAATATTCGCCATCTGCGACCAGTTGAATATACCGATTTCTTATATTGGTACTGGAGAGCAATTACAGGATATAACACCTTTTAATGCTGAGGTCTTTGTTAATGCTATTTTCTCTTAGACGGAAAGGGAACGATAAATGCTAACTATCAACGTAGACCCGGTTGCATTCACCATCGGCTCCCTGGAGATACGGTGGTATGGAATTATGGCAGCTATAGCTGTTGCCTCGCTGTTAGTTATTATGCTCAGGGAGGCAAAAAGACTAGGCATCACGCGTGATATCTACGGCATTTTCCTGTGGGGTGTTATCGGCGGAGTCATCGGAGGCCGGCTAGCATATGTAATCTATTACTGGGAGCATTTCATGGCAAACCCCCGGGAGATTATTGGATTTGCCGGCCTTGCTCAAATGGGCATGATTATCGGCATCGTTGTGGCAGCATTGATCTATATGGCGGTAACAAGAATGCGCTTCTCCACGCTACTTAGCATAGGTGATGCCTTTATCGCTGCGGCGCTTGTAGCACTTGCTATAGGCAGGATTGGTTGTACCCTCAACGGCTGCTGCTATGGCCAGCCCAGTCCATTTGATTTTTTCCCTTTAGCAGTAATCTACTCACCCCGGAATACTATATCACCTGAATATTGGGGGGTGCCACTATACCCTACTCAGCTTTATCACGTATTCTGGAATCTAATAGTTTTTGGCCTAATTTGGGGATTTCGGAGAAAATTTAAACCTGAAGGCAGCCTCTTATTCTTCGGTTTCAGTATTTATGCCATCGGTGATCTGTTCTTAAGGTTTCTTCGTAATGATCGTGGTATAACATTGTTCTGGGGCCTTGATATCCCCCAGGTTGTTGACTTCGCCATATTAGTGATTTTTCTACCATGGCTTATTATTAAGCTGCGCCAGTCTAAAAACAAGCTGTGGTTACCGAGCCTGCTGGCGAAGCTGAGCCGGGGCAAAATCTAGAAGATTGAGGCTTATCACTTCTTCTCCATTCCAGCGGCTTTTTTCCAGGTTATAGACAATATCTATGTAAGATGGAATTTCCTTTTTCGTTTTCCGCGACTTAAAATCGACAGCTTGCCAGGTCACATTTCCCTGTTTGAGTTTTAGTCTCAGCCAATCGCCCTGGTTGCCGAAGTTACGACACTCGACTACCTGAACGTTTCGGGTAAGAAAAGTCGGTTGTGGATTGCCCCGACCAAATGGGCTCAACTGTTGGATAAGGTTAAAATTGTCTCCAGTAAGAACAGACAATGGTATATCTGCATCAACCATTATTTCCGGGCGAAGTTCTAGATGACCCAATTGTTCTGTAGCTAGTGTAATAATCCGTTCCTGTAACTGAGCCAAATTTTGGCGCGTTACAGTAAAGCCAGCGGCTAACGGGTGTCCACCAAACGTGGTAAGTAAATCATGGCATTTTTTTAAAACAGCCGTGACGTCGAACTCAGCTATACTACGACAGCTACCCTGACATAGCTCTGGACCTAGATTGATTATAATTACAGGCTTATAGAATTCGTCTACAAGCCTGCCGGCAACAAGTCCAATAACGCCAACAGAGTAATTTTCATCACCGTCTATAAGCACCGGCAGATGTAATCTTGCAGCTAGTTTTTCCCTGGCCCGGGTTAACACTTCACTAGTTAGTTTCTGCCGTTCGGCATTCTTTTTCTCCAGCTCCAAGGCCAGCATGTGAGACTCCTCCGGTGATTGACTGGTGAGAAGTTCGTAACTGGAAGAGGCATCATTCATCCTGCTGGCGGCATTGAGTCGAGGGCCCAGTACCCAGGATATATCTTCAGCCTTAAGTTCACCCAGCCTCAACCCGGCTAATTTAACCATTTCCTGAATTCCCACATGGGAGCTATTATTGAGCTCTCGCAGTCCTTTCTTCACCAGGTAACGATTCTCACCAACCAGTGTAACCAAATCAGTAATAGTGGCTAAAACTACCAGGTCCATCAACCTGGATAGCCACTCCTCCCTGCTGTCCTTATGGAATAACGCTTGCAGAAGCTTGAAGGCAACACCAGCGCCGGCCAGGTCCGGATAGGGATATACAGAATCCTTTCTTTTAGGGTCGACTACAGCTGTGGCTCGAGGCAGGCTCTCCAGAGGAATATGATGGTCAGTGATAATCATATCTATTCCCATCTCTCGAGCTTGTTTCACTTCTGCAAGGTCAGTTACACCACAATCAACAGTAATGACCAAACGTACCTCCTGGGCTTGAAGCTTCTCCAGAGCTGACAACTTTACGCCGTGGCCTTCGTTGATGCGGTCAGGAATATAGGGTATAACTTCAGCTCCGAGCCTCGACAACCCTTCGATAAGAATTACTGTAGCCGTAACGCCGTCAACATCAAAGTCACCATAGACAGCAATCTTCTCCCGTTCAAGTGCAGCTTTGTAGATCCTGCTTATAGCCTGGGATATATCAGGAAGCAGAAATGGATTACCTTCCAGCCTATGGTCAGCAGACAAAAAAGCCTCGATTTCTTCCGGTTTTACACCACGATTGTAGAGAAGTTGGACAATTAGAGGAGGAAGTTCAGCAGCAATCAGGTATTCATTTGTTGCCTTAGGTAAAACTTTCCATCGAGCTCGCTGATTCAACTTAACACCATAATTTATGCCTTCTGGCTGGAATCGCTTACTATATCTTATTAGAGGGGGATCAAGCAAGCACCGAGCATTGTAATTTGACCTCTAATCCAGGCAATAAATATAATCCATGGTAATGAAAGTAGCTTTCTATACATTGGGTTGTAAACTTAATCAGGCTGAAACCGAATCTCTGGCTGTTCGTTTTAACCAAGCTGGATTTCAGCTTGTTTCCTCTGGTGATAAGGCGGATATTTATATTGCCAATACTTGCACGGTTACCCATATTGCCGACCGCAAGTCACGCCATTGGCTCAGACTGGCAAGGAGAATAAATCCCCGAGCACTGATCCTCGCCACCGGCTGCTATGCTCAAAGAAACAATCAAGAGTTAGCTCAGCTTGCTGACATCGTAGTTGATAACAGTGAGAAAGAGCACTTACTGGCTCTCATCCAAAACCTAAAGGGTATGGCTGAGGGTGAAACAAAGCAATCCCAGATGCTCTCTGCCACCGTGAGGACTCGCAGCCTGATAAAGATTCAAGATGGCTGTCGTAGCTACTGCACATATTGTATTGTGCCCAAAGTAAGGTCAAACGAGTATTCATTGCCTGCTTCCCATATAATTGACAAGGTTAAGCAAAAAGTGACTTTGGGTTACAAAGAAGTTGTTCTCACCGGGACAAAGGTCGGCACTTATAGAGACAATGGTACGGACGTCAAGGATTTGGTTCAGCGTATTCTCCGGGAAACGAGCATCAACAGATTGCGTCTATCGTCTTTGCAGCCTTCAGAGATATCTCCTGAATTTCTTGCCTTGTGGCATGATGCAAGGCTTTGTCGGCATTTCCATTTAGCGCTGCAAAGTGGAAGCGAGAGCGTACTTCAAAGGATGAAGAGGAGCTACTCCCTAGATCAGTATCAAAGAACAGTAAATTTGATTAAAGACACGATACCGGATGCAGCTGTCACCACAGATATCATGGTCGGTTTCCCGGGTGAAAGCGATGAAGAATTTGAACAGAGCTACTCTTTTTGCCAGCAAGCTGGCTTCGCCAACATACATGTCTTCCCATATTCACCCCGCCCCAATACAGTAGCAGCCGGAATGCCCGCACAGATAAAAGATAAAACCAAACAAGAGCGCAACCAGCGGATGCTGGAGCTATCTCGAAGCTCCCAGCGGAAATTTCGTGAAAAGTTCTTCGGACAAACAATGCCAGTCTTATGGGAGAAGGAAACCAGCCGCGGAAGTGGCATATATTCCGGACTAACGGGCAACTATATCAGGGTCTTCGCTCACAGCGAAAAGTCACTGGATAATGAGATAACAGCTGTTAAACTCGTAGATTGCGTAACTATGAAATGTGGGGAGAACTAACCAGACGGTTAGAAATCATAAACCTAGACGCCCAAAATGAATCATGACTTTTGCATAGCGCGTTGCCCAATCAGGTCCACTGTGGAACCAGCCGACCTCTCGTCTACCTCAACTTCCAGTGGCACAAACAATCGAGCCAGCATTCCCCACCAGCCGATAGCCAAAGTTATTTCAACAATATGCTGCTCGTTAAGATATTTATTCAGTGCCTCGAATGTCGCATCTGCTACTTTAACGTTTTGGGCCACTTCATCAACATACTGTAATATTACACGCTCTTCTTCATCAAAATTGTTCGATTCTTTCCAAGAGCCAATTGCATCCAACTGAGCTCTGCTTACGCCGGATTGTAAAGCGACCGGTGTGTGTTGCACCCATTCATACTCGCAATCACAGAGCTTGGCGATTCGCATGATAGTTAACTCACGTAGTTTTGGTGAAAGAGTTGTCTTGCCAATTAACGAATTACCTAATCTGATAGCGTTGCGAGCCACGTGCGGGCTGTTGGCTAATACCTTATAAAAGTTGATGATCCGGGCTCCATTATCTTCAATTTGTTGGAATAATTCTTTGATCTCCGGTGGTGCCTGCTCCTTCTGTATCAATTTGACTCGAGCCATATCTCACCTCCATTTATAACTTGTTATTTGCCTAAATGATATCCTTTCTATCCTTTTAAACTCACATAGCATGTTCAAGAAATTCGACTGGCAACGTGAGATTCTAGCACAATAATGTCAATGTGCGTAGCAGCAATAACATTAACAGAATTCAACAATCGCTATCTCCTTCCCTATTTCTCAACATGACTGTTCTTGATATGATGGTTATGAAATGAAAATTCAGGTTAAGGTTAAGCCCAGCTCCAAGACAGACGAAATCGGTCAGGAAGGGGATAGCTTTATCGTCAAGGTCAAGGAGTCGCCCAGGGAAGGCAAGGCCAATCAAGCAGTCATCAGACTACTGGCAGAGCATTTCAGTGTTCCCAAAAGCCAGGTCAGGATTCTCAGCGGTTTCAGAAGCAGGAATAAAGTTATCGAGGTTGTGGAGGAATAGCAAGATAGGACTGTCCTGCAGTTATGCAAAGTAACTGAATAGGAATTGGCACAAAGTGTGCTATATTGTTTTAAGCACGCAGCTTGTTATTTTCAAGGGAGATACTATCCTGCTGGCATGGTTATAATAATAGGGCATATTTTAGCCCTGTTTTGCAGCAAAATTAGGTAACGATTCCCAAAACGGTAATAAGTGTGGCCTATACTCCCTTCCTGCCGAAGGATAT
>Ga0180437_10004600_pt1 | contig 19552 bp, 11 predicted proteins | sample SS_ome_4_FD_132410 | JGI IMG/M metagenome (GOLD analysis project Ga0180437, IMG submission 132410) | Hypersaline lake sediment archaeal communities from the Salton Sea, California, USA - SS_3_D_1 metaG | ecosystem: Environmental > Aquatic > Non-marine Saline and Alkaline > Hypersaline >... | reverse complement strand
GTCGGCGGCACCACCGGATTTCCCGAAATGTCGGTCCGCTACGACTACGATTCCGTCTGCACGTCGGTCGACACCGAACTGTACAAGCTCACCACGTTCGAGATGCTCGACCAGGCCGGCGTGCTGGTGGCCGTCAACACGCTGCTGACCGGCGCGATCGTCAAGGACGGCCGGCTGCGAGGCGTGATCACCGAAAGCCGCAACGGCCGCGAGGCGATTTACGCCGAGGCGTTCGTCGACTGCACGGCCTACGGCGACCTGGCCGCCTTCGCCGGGGCCGATTACACCGAGCCGAACGACTATCCGGTGGTCAACAGCGTAGGCATCGCCAACGTGAGCGTGGAGAAGTACTACGAATTCGTCAAGCGGCACGATGCGTTGAGCGAGCTGTGCGAAGGCGTCCGCAGCGGGGAGCCGAACCAGATCGTGCGCCTCAGCGGCCGGCTGAGCAGCCTGCCCGACGCCTTCGCGGCCGAAGCGCGGAAGATCGGCATGTCGATGGTCACCACGACGGTGCACGACAACTACTTCATGTTCATCAAGCTGAATCTGAGGCTGCCGGTCAGCCCCACCGATCGCGACGTCGTGGCCAAGGCGGAACTCGAGCTGCGCAAGCGGATGTACCGGGCGGTGCAATTGTTCCGCGAGTTCGTGCCGGGTTGCGAGAAGGCGTTCATGGCCCGCACCAGCCCCTCGCTCTGCATCCGCCGCGGCCGCTTGATCGCCTGCGACTACGATATTTCGCACGAAGACGTGATCGAAGCCAGGCACTTCGACGACGACGTCTTCGTCTACGGCTTCCACGACTCGGCGCCCCGGCTGCAGATCGCCAACGGCGGCACCTACGGCATCCCCTACCGCGCCCTGCGCGTGGCCGGCATCGAAAACCTGCTGGCCGCCGGCATGATGATTACCGCGGACCATCGGGCGCACATGTCGACGCGAAATACGGTAAGCTGTATGGGCCAGGGGCAGGCCACGGGGACGGCCGCGGCCCTGTGCGCCGCCCGCAACTGCGGCACGCGCGAGCTGGCCTATCGCGATCTCCGCCGGGCGCTGGAAGCCGGCGGCGTTTATTTCGAGGCTTGACAACTGATCACTGAAAACCAACAACTACAACCCCCGCACGGAGTTCCACAAACACCCCAGGAGCAAACCCATGTCGAAACAACCACGATCTTCCGACGGTCGCGTTTCCCGGCAACGCGAGCCGTTGCCGGTCGAAGCGGCCGGAACGTCTTCGCTGAGCCGGCGGCAGTTTCTCCGCCGCGCTGCGGCGGCCGGCGGCCTGGCCGCGGCGCCTTTTATCATTCCCGCCTCGGCTCGGGGCCAAGACGGCGCCGTCGCGCCCAGCGAGCGGATCGTGCTGGGCGGCATCGGCATCGGCGGCCGCGGCTCGGGCGATTTGAACTGGATGATGGGCGAGAAAGACGTGCAGTTCGTCGCCGTCTGCGACGCGAAAAAGTCGCAGCGCGAGAAGGTCAAAAAGATGGTGGACGGCCGCTACGGCAATTCCGATTGCGCCACCTACCGCGACATCCGCGAGTTCCTGGCCGAACGCGAAGACGTCGACGCCGTGCTGATCGCCACCGGCGATCGCTGGCACGCGCTGGCTTCGGTGATGGCCATGCGGGCCGGCAAAGACGTCTATTCCGAGAAGCCCTCTTGCATGACCATCGCGGAAGGCCGGGCCGTGGTGGAAACGGCCCGTCGCTACGGCCGCATCTACCAGACCGGCACGCAGCGGCTCAGCGAGGCCAAATTCACGGTCGCCAACGAGTTGCTCCGCACCGGCCGGCTGGGCAAGGTGCACACGGTCCGCGCCCACATCGCCCCCTGGGACGCGGCCGAAATGAACTACGATTGGAGGCCGGCCGAGCCCGAGCCGTCCCGGGACGAAGTCGACTGGGACCAGTGGCTCGGCCCGTGTCCCTGGCGGCCGTTTAATGCGGCCTACGTCCGCGGCGGCTGGCGGGGTTATTACGATTTCCACACCAGTTGCATCGGCGAATGGGGCGCCCATACTTTTGCCCAGTGCCAGGTGGCGATCGGGGCCGGCGACACCTCGGCGATCGAATATCAGTACGTCAACAATCCCACCGGCGATGGCATGGTCACCAAGTTTGCCAACGGCATCAAGATGATCCTCAGCCGCGGAAACACCTGGTGGCGGGGATCGTGCGGCGTGCGTTACGAGGGCACGGAAGGCTGGGTCGCGGTGGCCGACGGCTATGCCAAACCGGAGGTCTCTTCGCCCGCCTTGCTGGCCGACTCCCAGAAGCTGGTCGAAGACTATACGGCCCGCACCCGGCATCCGATGAGCCACGTCCGCGATCTGTTCGACTGTGTGAAGTCGCGCCGCCAAACGGTGGCCAATCCGGAAGTGATGTACCGCTCGATGACGACCGTCCACGCGGCCAATATCTGCATGTGGCTGAAGCGCGACCTGAAGTACGATCCGGTAAAAGAAGAGTTCGTCGACGACGCGGAAGCCAACCGCCTCCGTTCGCGTGCGATGCGCGAGCCGTGGATCATCTAGGCATCAACCCCAGTGCGAAAGGAGAATATATCATGTCGAAATTGATTGCCGTGCTCGAATCGGACGCACCGCATAAGGAGAAGGTTGATGCCTGCCGTCAACTGGGCCTGGTGGGCACCAAGGACGCCGTGCCCGTGCTGGCTGAGCTGTTGGGCGACGAGAAACTCGCCCACATGGCCCGCTATGCCCTGGAGCCGATCCCCGATCCGGTGGTGGACGACGCCCTGCGCGACGCGCTGGGCCAGGTAAAAGGCCGGCTGCTGGTGGGCGTGATCGCCAGCATCGGCGTGCGGCGCGACGCCAAGGCGGTCAAGCCGCTGGTGAGTCTTCTGAAAAACGCTGACGCCGAGGTGGTCCGGGCCGCGGCCAAGACCTTGGGCCGGATCGGCGGTTCCGAGGTGGCCGACGAGCTGAAGCAAACGCTGGCCGACGCGCCCGGCGCGTTGCGCCCGGCCGTGGCCGACGCCTGTCTGGGGTGTGCCGAGGTGCTCCTGGCCGCAGACAAGCGGACCGAGGCGGCGGCCATGTACCAGAGCGTCGCTCAGGCCGAGTTGCCCAAGCACTTCCGGGTCGCGGCCGCCCAAGGGGCGATCCAGGCCCGGTAGCCGAATTTGCCAGTAGCCGAATTCGCCGGAATTTGGCCCGAGTAGCCGGAGTTTGCCAGAATCTAGCCCGGGTGGCCGGGTGCGCCGGACTTTGGCCTGTTTGCTTAGCACCGTTCGCGGAATAAAGTGGCGTAAGCTTCCAGCTTGCGATTCCGGTTTCACCGCAAGCTGGAAGCTTACGCCACGGACAAATCGGACAGCTATTCCTCGAACGGTGCTTAGCAGCCAAAGTCTGGCGAGTTGGGCTACTGCGCGAAACAAAAACCCCTCTGCCTGCGTCAAATAAATGGTCCGATTTCCGTCCAATGGCGGTGACCGGTAACCGAATAACGGTATAATGACGGGAGTAGCGGTCGGCGGGGAACGTAACCCCCTTGGGGGGAGGCATTTTCCAGGGAGCGACGCGATGGATGAACTCAAAAAACAGGTTCGCCGGGCCCATCGGCGGATGGGACTGCAACGATTTGCCGCGACGCTGGGATGGTGCTGGTTCGCTACGCTGCTGGTCGCCTTGGCGTGGATCGTCATCGACCGGTTTTATCCGCTGAGCCTGCGGGCCTGGGCCTGGGCGGCAAAGACCGACGTGGGGGCGAAATCCGTCGAGGCACAACAGGCGCTGGCGGCCACGGCGGCCTTGAGCTGGGCCGGGGTGGCGCTGGGGCTGGGTGCACTCGTTGCCATTGTCTGGATCATGGCTACCCGGCGAGACCCCTTGGGGGCGGCCATCGAAATCGACCGGCGGTTCGCCTTGAAGGAACGGGTTTCCAGCACGCTGGCCCTCAAGCCGGCCGATCGCGAAACCGAAGCCGCACAGGCCTTGATCCACGACGCGGTGGATCGCGTGCAACGGATCGACGTGGGCAGCCGCTTCGACGTCGCCCCGGGCAAGCCTTTCCTGCTGCCGCTGCTGCCCGGGCTGGCGGCGCTGCTGGTCGCCTGGCTGGTCAGCCCGGCGGTGTTCGAGAACCCGGCCGAGGCCAATCCCGACCTGGCGGCTATTCAGGAGCAGGTCAAGAAATCGACCGACGCCCTCCGCCGCAAACTGGCCGAGCGCCGCGAGAAGGCCAAACAACAGGGCCTCAAGGACGCCGAGGAGTTCTTCAAGAAGCTGGAAGAGGGCAGCAAGAAGATCGCCACCGAGGAGACCGAGCAGAAGAAGGCGGTGGTGAAGCTCAACGATCTGGCCCGCAAGCTGCAGGAGCGCCGCAAACAGCTCGGCGGGGCCGACAAGCTCAAGAAGCAATTGGATCAGCTCAAGGACGTTGCCCAGGGGCCGGCCAACAAGTTTGCCAAGGCGATCCGCCAGGGCGATTTCGGGCAGGCGGCCGAAGAGCTGGAGAAGATCAAGAGCCAGATCGCCAACAGCAAGCTGGACGACCAGCAGAAGCAGCAGCTGGCCCAGCAGCTCGACCAGATGCAGCAGAAGCTCAACGATCTGGCCAACGCCCATCAGGCCGCCCAGCAGGATTTGCAGAAGCGCATCGAGCAGATGCGTCAGGCGGGCCAGCAGGATCAGGCCAACCAACTGGAGCAGCAGCTCGACAAGCTACTGCAACAGGCCCCGCAAATGCAGCAGTTGCAGCAACTGGCCGACCAGTTGGGCCAGTGTGCCAATTGTATGCGCGACGGCCGGATGGGTGACGCGGCCAATGCACTGAATCAGTTCCAAGCCGGACTGGGCGACCTGCAGCAGCAACTGGAAGAGCTGGAGATGCTCGACGACGCCTTGCAGCAACTCTGCGACGCTAAGGGCCAAATCCTCGGTCAAGGCATGGGGCAGTGCCCCATGTGCGGCGGAATGGGGTGCGCCGCCTGCCAGGGCAAGAAGCCGGGGCAGGGCTTGGGAGAAGGTCAGGGCATCGGCGCGCGGCCCGACGGCAAGGTCGATCCGAAATTCTATCAGTCGCAGGTCCCCGGCCAGGTCGGCAAGGGAGGGGCCGTGGTGACCGACCTGGTCGACGGGCCGAACGTCAAGGGCAACGTCGAACAACAGGTCAAAGAGCAGTTCGATACGCTCCGCCGCGGCTCGACCGACCCGTTGACCGAACGCAGCATTCCCCGCAAGCACCGCCAACACGCCCGCGAGTATTTCGATCGGCTTCGCGAGGGGGAATAAGCAGGTAGGGCGGGTGCTTGCACCCGCGCGAACCGCGGGGCCCTTCTTGTACGACGGCTCTCCGAAGCCGTCGAGGCCCGGTTTTCACACGGGGTCAAACCAGCATGGGCGGCTTCGGAGAGCCGTCCTACAGGCCTCCGACAAACGGGTAGGGCGGGTGCTTGCACCCGCGCGAACCGCTCGACACTTCTGCGTGCGTGCAAGCACGCACTCTACTCTTTCTTCACCCGCTGCGGCAGCGTGAACGAGTAGAGGCAGATGATCGCTCCGGCCGAGACCAGGCTCCAGGGTGCCCAATCGGGGGGCGTGAAGGTCTTGTAGGGCCCCACCTTCGGGGCGGTATCCCAGGGCGAGCTTGGCGGCGGAGGGGCCTCGCGCCTCTTCAAGGTGACCGTCTCCACGCAAAAACACTCGCCGCCGAGGATCATCGCCGAGATCCCCAAGGCCAGGAAAAATGCACGCCACATGGCTGGATCCTCCCGACAATCATATCGTCCATATCATCAACGGCTCACCAGGCGCCAACGGCCTTACCTGTTGATCGTCCGCCCGGCGGCACTCGCTGAAGCGCGCCGCCAGCCCGGAACCCCGACACCCGGTCCGGCGTCGCGATTGGAGCGGCTGTGCCCGTTGTCGAGGCTGTCGCAGCCGCGCGGATTCTGGGGGTATTGATTCCCCTTTCGCGGCGACTTATACTAGGCGGTTGGCGGCAGTTGTTGCCCATGGGCCTTCCAGGAGAGACGGCATGACCATCGACCAGCAGTCAGGTATCGCGGTTGCGGATGCTGAAGACCTGTTGCGACTGGTGTTGGCCGAGTTGCCGGCCATCATCTGGTCGACCGATCGCGAATTGCGGTTCACGTGCTCGACCGGTGCCGGGCTTTCCGGCCTCCGGCTGAAACACGGCCAAACCGTCGGGACAACGCTCTACGAATTCTTCCAAACCGAGGATCCCGATTTCCCGCCCGTCGACGCCCACCACCGGGCGTTGCGGGGGGAATCCGTCTCGTACGAGCACGAGTGGGAAGGCTGCACGTTTCAGGTTCGCGTCGAGCCCTTGTGGGACGAAAGCGGAGTCATCGTCGGGTGCATCGGAATCGCCAACGACTTAAGCCGACAGAAGCAGGCCGAACGGGAATTGCTCGAAGCCCAACAGGATCTCGAACGGCGGGTGGCGGAGCGGACGGCCGAACTGGCCAAGGCCAACCGAAAGTTGCAGCGCGAGGTGGACCAGCGCCAGCGGGCCGAAGCCGCCGTGCGAAGGGAGCAGGAACAACTGCGGCGACTGCTCGAACAATACGACCGGGACCGGCAACTGGTGGCCTACGAGATCCACGACGGGCTGGCCCAGGAACTCGCCGCCGCCGTAATGCACATCCAGGCACTGGCCGACTTGGGCCAGAAAAGCGCCGCCGCCAGGGACGACCTGCTCAGGCAAGGGCTGGAGGCACTCGCCAACAGCATGCACCAGACCCGCCAACTGATCAGCGCGCTGCGATCGCCCGCCTTCGACCAGATCGGCTTCATCGCCTCGGTCGAGGATTTTCTGCAGCAGGCCAAAACGAACTCGCGCGACGTGGAGATCGAGTTCGCTCACCGCGGCGATTTCCGCGGGCTGACGACGCCCTTGGCCAACGCGCTGTTTCGCATCATCCAAGAGTCGCTGGCCAACGCCAGGCGACACAGCAAGAGCGAACGAATTCGCGTGCGGCTGACCCGGCAGGCGGACCGGGTGCAGGTCGAAGTCCATGACTGGGGGGTCGGCTTCGATCCCGGCAAAGTCCGGGAGAACTGCTTCGGTCTGGAGGGCATCCGAGAGCGGGCGAGACTGTTCGGCGGCAGCGCCCTGATTGAGAGCGCCCCCGGCTGGGGCACTCGCGTGGTCGTCGATCTGCCGCTGTCGGGCAACGGTCGGGGGTTGGAGGCTGGGGGTTAGGGGTTGGGGGCTGAGGATCAGAGGCAATACCGTTCAATGAGCCGCAAGCGAAATTCTCGCTGGTAATTAAGTGTCTGCAACAGTATATAAAGCCGCGACCGGTGGTCGCGCCGAACGGGCGCAAAGGACCACTTGTCGGCGTTTCCGTCGCGACCACCGGTCGCGGCTTTATTAGAACTCGACGCCACAACTCATCGTGGGCTCAGCCCTTATCGCTAATTGAACGGTATTGCCCCTACCCCAGCCCCTACCCCCCACATCCATAGAACCATGAATCGATTGCAGCATCACCCTTCACTTTTCCCGGCGTGTAACCTCGCGCTCGCGTTGCTGGCCTTTGGGCCCGCAGCCACCTGGGGCCAACAGATCGCTGCCGATGCGGCTGCAATCGCCGTGGTCCGCAGCCCGCAGGCCACGCCGCCGGAGCAGGTGGCGGCCGACGAACTGGCCCGATATCTCGGCAGGCTCTATCCGAAGCGCACGTTTCAGGTCGCCACCGCCGAGCCTCCGGATGCGAACTTCGTACTCCGCATCGGCACGCCCCAATCGACGCCCGAATTGCCCGCAATGCTCGGCGAGGACAAACTGGCCGGATCGGAAAGCTTCGTCGTGGCCCGCCGTTCGCTCGACGGCAAGCAGATCGGGCTGATCCTCGGCGCCGATGGGCCGGGCGTCTTGTACGGCACCTACGCGCTGCTCCAGCGGCTCGGATGCGGGTTCTATCTCAGCTTCGAGACCCTGCCCGAGAACTCGTACGTGAATAACTTGGGGACTGTCCCGATTTTCCCGCAGGGAAAATGGGACTGTCCCCTTCCGAATCCGGAAAGTTCTTTCTGTACGAGTTCCAAGCCGAACACACGGCCCTTTTCCCTGGAAGCGTGGGACCTGGCCGACCGGCCGCTGACTCCCACCCGGCTGGTCTTCAACTGGCACAACTTCCTCACCGGCTGCTCCGTCTGGGACCTGGAAGACTGGCAAAAGTGGTCCACCCAGTCGCAGAAGATGGGCTTCAACACCATCATGGTCCACGCCTACGGCAACAATCCCATGTCGGGCTTCCGCTTCCGCGGCCGGGACAAGCCGGTCGGCTGGCTCAGCTCGAGCGACCTGGGCCGCAACTGGTACGTCAATCACGTCAACGACGTGCGGCGGATGTACGGCGACAGCGCATTCACCGAACCGGCGCTCGGCTCGACGGCCGCGGTCGACGGCACCTATCGCCAGCGCACCGCCGCGGCCCGGAAACTCATGCGCGCCGCGTTCGCCCACGCCCAGCGGCGCGGCATAAAGGTCGTCTTCGCGTTCGACGTCGACACGTGGCCCGGCAATCCCCAGGAGCTGGTCACGCTGCTCGATCGGTCCGAGCGGTTCGAGGTGCAAGGCCGATGGCTGCCCAACCCGGACCGCCCCGGCGGGTATGCGTTCTACCAGGCGGAGGTGACCGGACTGATGCGGGCGTATCCCCAGATCGACACGCTGGCCGTCTGGCACCGCACCGGCGGCACGCCCTGGATGAGCTACCGGCGCGAAGACATGCCCCCGGCCTGGCAGGCCGAGTTCGACGCCGTCTGCCGAGAGCATCCCGAGGTGGAGAAAGACGGACACGCCATCCATCACTTCGGCATGGCCAAGATCGTCAGGGCGTGTCAGCGGGCGTTGCGCGAGCTGGGCCGCCAGGACGTGACGGTCGCCTACGGCTCATGGCGTTTCGATTTCCTGGCCCCGGCCGACCGTTTCCTGCCGAAGGACGTGCCGCTGATTCCCCTGGATTACATGGTGCTGGTCGATCGGTCGCAACTGGCCGACGCCGAGCGCCGCGCGGTGATCGCCCGTATCGCCGACCATCGTCCCGTGTGGCCGATCGTTTGGGCGCAGCACGACGACGGCGCGCACGTGATGCGGCCGTTCACGCCGTACGAGGCGTTCTACGACAAGCTCGCCGACGCCAAGGCCGCCCGGCACGGCTTCGGCATTCTGCACTGGATGACCCGCCCGTTGGACCTCTACTTCACCTCGCTCTCGCGCCAGGCGTGGCAGGGCACGCGCAACGAGCCGCTGGCCGCCACGTGCCGGCACGTGGCCGATCGCTGGTTCGGTCCGTCGCAGGGGGACGTGCTCGCCGAGTACCTGCAGCGCTGGGTCACCGAGGCGCCCATGTTCGCCCGCGACACCAGCGACTGGTTCGTCGACCGCCCGCTGCCGGACCCGGAACCGTTGGCTCGGAGCATGCTTGATCGCTTTCGACTGTTGGACCGAGCCCGGGGACTGTCCCAATTTTCGCGGAGCAACCGGGGACTGTCCCAATTTTCGCGGCGCGAAAATGGGACTGTCCCCCTCCGCACACCAGAGACTCCTCCTGTACGAGCCCGAAGCCCAACAGCCCGGCAGCGCATCACCTATTTCCGCGGCATCGAGCAGTTCTCGCTCGACGTGCACCGCATGGAAAGCGACTTCCGCAAGGCGCATGCGTTGATCGCCCAAGGCAAAACCGACGAAGCCCGAGCGGTCGTCACGTCGATCGGCGACCGGCCGCAGCGGATCGTCGACGACCTGGCCGAGACGATTCAGATCGACGACCTCAACCCCGGCGAGCTAGGCCTGATTGTCACGCTCAACACGCGATGGCTGACGCATTACGTCCGGCTCCGCCAGCGTCTGGGCCTCGAAGCGGTCCGCTACAATTTCGGCCCCACTCGGCACGATCCGTTGACCGAACGCTGGGGCGGCCGGTTTACGTTTTACTATACGCGCGACCGGGCGATCTGGCAGACGCTGGGCGAAAAGGAAACCGGCGCGAAAACCTACCAGATCGGCTCCGAGCCGGCTCTGGACACCGCCGGTCTGTCGCCGGCCGAGGACGGGCTGGTAAGGCAAGGCATCGTTGTCGAGCAGCCACTGACACTGACGCTCTCCCCGATCATGTCCCAACCGCACGGCCGCGGCGACGTGAAGCCCACCAAAACCCTGCCAGCCGGGCCATATCGACTGTCGCTCTGGACGACCACGCCGGCCGACGGCAAGGCCCATCCGTTTCGGGTCGTGGTCGCCGCAGGCGGAAAGACGCTCGTCGAAAGAACCGTCCCGACCCAAGCGGCCGGGAGCGCTGCTGCTGCCGTATTGCGGTCGAGTTGTACCCTGACGTTCGATCGGCCAAGTGAAGTCACGCTGACGATCGATCCCATCGAAGGACCGGTGCGGCTGGGTTGCCTCGAGATTATGCTCGAAAACGCATCGCAATAACGGTTGTCCTGCAATTGGCTGTGCATAACGAATGAATGGCGAGTCCCCGATCATCCTGTTGTCGGGCATGGGCGCGGATGCCCGCGTGTTCGCCAAACAGATGGAGGCGATGCCACAAATGCGGGTTCCCGGTTGGATCGCTCCGCAGCGCCACGAGTCGCTGGCGGCCTATGGTGCCCGGCTTGCCGAGAAGGTGGACCCTGGCCAGCCGTGCTTCGTCGGGGGAGCTTCGTTTGGCGGGTTTGTCGCCTTGGAGATGATTGAACACCTGGATGCGATTGCCTGCATTCTGATCGGCAGCGTCCGCTCCCCCGACGAATTCCCGGGCAAGTTCAAAGCGTTGAGGAAACTGTCGCGTGCCGCAGATATCCTTCCGTTCGAGGTCGCAGCGCTGCTGAGCAAGGCGGCATTATGGTCCGGCGGTTCGCTTTCTGGGTCCCACTTGAGCGAATTGATGCAGCAGATGTCCGATTCCGATGCTTCCTTCCTGCGCTGGGCGTGCCGAGCGGCGCTGCAGTGGGAAGGCACGCCACGCACGGGCAACACGCCCATTTACCAGATCCACGGGGAAAAAGACTTCGTGCTGCCCGTCAAGAACACGACTCCAAACACCGTCGTCGCCGGCGCAGGGCACACCCTCTCCATGTCGCACCCCGATGAGGTGACGCAGTTCCTCAAGGAGAGTATCATAGAGAGCACCACCAACAAGAGGCATCGGGGTCAGACCGACTTTAGTCGTTAGGGCAACCACTAACGACTAAAGTCGGTCTGACCCCAATCCAATCCGAGTCTTCAACACCCTGACGACGAGGACGTGCCGTGATGATGAACGATAAGACGTCCCGCATGATTTGCCGTTCGGCGGTTGCCGCCATTGGGTTCTTCTTCACTCTGGCCGCGGCCGATCCGGCGAACGGCGCCGACGGCACCGTCCGGGTCGGCAAGGGCAGTTACACGCTCACGCCTCCCGCCGGCATGAAGCTTCCCCCGCAGACGATCTTCCGAACGGCCCGGGTGGTCGGCCCGATGCCCACCAACGACTGGTGGAGTTCGCTGGCCTGGGAGCCGTTCTCGTCGAACCAGTTCCCGCATCCGCTGGGCGTCTGCGCGGCGAAGGAAGGCTTGCGCGTCTCCTACCCGGGGGCCGCCATCCACGCCGTGCCGAAACACGTCATGGCGTCGATGCAGAAGGACCTTGTACTCGGGCATTCGCAGTGCGAAGAGTTCCCCGATGCGCGTGTCGACGCCTTCAGCGACTGGTTCGTCTGCGCGATGTTTGCCCGGGGCGACCGGCAAATGCGGGTCAGCTACGGGCACGGCTCGCCGTTTGTGTACGCGAAATTCACGGGCGGAGGGGCCACCGTCCGTTTCGACGCCCCGGCGCAGCTCTGGTCCGGCTCGGCGGATACGCCGGTCCTGGGCGTCACGGTCAAGGGGCGGCACTACGGACTGTTCGGCCCGGCCGGATCGACCTGGAGCGGTTTGGACGGCCGCCTGTGGACCAACCGGCCGAACGGAAAAGCGCACTTCTCGTTGGCCCTGCTGCCGGACGACCGGCCCGAAACGCTGGCCCTGTTCGGGCGCTATGCCCATGCCCACGTCGTCGACACCCGGGTTCGCTGGCGTTACACGGCCGCCGAGGGGCTTCTCGAGACCGTGTTCCGTTTCCAGACGGAGCCGCAGGAAGGGACGGAGCGGGGAACGCTGTTCGCGCTCTATCCGCACCAGTGGATGACGACCTCCACCGACCTGCTGCCGTACCGGTACAAGTCGGTCCGCGGCCCGATGCGGCTCGGCGCCGGCGCCGGCTTCACCACCGTGATGCGTTTCCCGGGCGTGCTGCCGGCCCTTCCGGACAAAGGCTCGTACGACCGCAACCGGCTGCGGCGGTACGTCGAGGAGGCCGCGCAAACCCCGTTTCGCCGTGCGGGCGATACCTACTGGGCCGGCAAGTCACTCGGCGAAATGGTCAATTTGATCCCCGTAGCCGAGCAGCTTGCCGGCCACGAAATCGCCGAGAAACTCCGCAACACGCTGAAGACTCGGCTTGAGGCATGGTTCACCGCTCCCGAAGATCGTGCCAAGCGGGAACACTTCTTCTACTACGACCGGAATTGGGGCACGCTGATCGGCCAGCGGCCCAGCTACGGGAGTTCGGAGCAACTGAACGACCACCACTTTCACTACGGATACTTCGTTCGCGCCGCGGCCGAGATTGCCAGAGCGGACAAGGCCTGGGCGGCGGACCGGCAGTGGGGCGGCATGGTCAAGCTGCTGATCCGCGACATGGCCGACCCCTACCGCGACGATCCCCGCTTCCCCTGGCTGCCACGCTTCGACCCCTTCGATCGCCGTTTCCCCTGGCTGCGATGCTTCGACCCCTATGCCGGGCATTCCTGGGCGTCGGGCCATGCCCGCTTCGGCGACGGAAACAACCAGGAATCGTCCTCCGAGGCCATGAACGCCTGGACCGGCGTCACGCTCTGGGGCGAGGCCACCGGCGACACGGCGCTGCGCGACCTGGGCATCTACCTGTATACGACCGAAATGTACGCCGCCAACGCCTACTGGTTCGACGTCGAAGACCGCCTCTTCCCCCCGGGCTACCAACAGACCTGCGCCGCGCTGATCTGGGGCGGCAAGACCGACTACGCCACCTGGTTCAGCGGGGAGCCGGAACACACGCACGGCATCATCCTGCTGCCGATCCAATCGGGCTCGCTGTATCTCGGGCTGTATCCTGAGTACGTGAGGCGAAATCTCCAGGGGCTCGCCAAGCTGCGGGGCGGTACGACCTGGAAGCACTGGCACGAGACACTCTGGGCCTACGAAGCACTCGGCGACGCCGACGCCGCCATGCGGCGCTTCGAGGCCGACCCGGCCAGAATCGGCACGCGCGTCCGGCCGTTCGTCTACCACTGGATCGGCAACCTCCAGGCGATGGGACACGTCGACCGCCAGGTGACCGCCGACCATCCCACCGCCGTGGCGTTCACGCGGGACGGCAAACGTACGTACGTCGCCTACAACCTGACGCCGCGCCCCATCACGGTGCGATTCTCCGACGGCGCCACGCTGCCGGTGCCGCCGGGCCAATCGGCGACGAAACCCTAACCGGCATGATGCAGAGGCAGTTCGTAGTGACCGCATTCATGCGGTCTGGTCGAGGTCGAACAAAATCGGACCCAATGAACTGCACACTCAGAAGGAGGATGCAAGCAATGACCTCGATACTTCTTCTACTCGGAGCCGTCCTCACGTCAGCTGCGGGCGAGATCCCGGTGACGGTGGAGGACTCCGGCTCGAGGGACGTCGACGCATGGGTAAGGCAATTGGTCTCCAGACGGCCTGCGCCGTATCCCTCAGGCTATCATCGCATGTTCGACAATATGGTTCTCGCACGTCCTTACCGTACCCTCGAGGTGGAAAAGGCAATTGAGGAACTCAAGAGGATGGGGCCACGGGTTTTTCCGGCACTGGTCAAGCACCTGGCGGACGATCGCTACTGCTACAGCGGCGTTTCGGCAGCGTGGGTCAATTTCAGTGTCGGCCACGCCGTGGTGAACGTCCTTTCGGACGGCCACTATATGCACGGCGGATACAAATGGCGAGAGACGGCATCCGGTTCCGCTGGCTTTCCGTCTTTCAGAGATTATTTGAACGCGCGGGACCCGGTGAAGTGGGCCCGCTGGGCCAGCCGCAAGACGCGACTCGAGATCCAAGAGAACTTCATCGACTGGTGTATCGCCCTGGAGGAAAAGCGAGGTTTTGCCGACGAGACCCAGCGGAAGCAGATTCTGGGCAACTACCAACGGGCACGAGAGCGGGTCGCGAAGGAGTATGCGGAATAGGCCCGCTTGCCGAAAGAGAACGTGTCCGGGATTGGGGTCAGACCGACTTTAGTCGTTAGAGCGGCCACTAACGACTAAAGTCGGTCTGACCCCAATCACAATCATAATCCTACAAACGATTACGGCTCCTGATCGCCGTCGACGATCTCGGTGAGATGACGACGAAAGACGTGGCCGGGCAGCTTGCCGCCGGTGTCTTCGTTCTGCACCCAGAGGTCCCGGTCCTTGAACCACGCGCCGTTGTTGGTGCCGTCGGCACGGACGAACGACGGCAGCTCGCGCCGGTCTTCGGCTCCCCGCTTGCCGGAAAACACGCACCGCGACCAGCCCTCCTCCATCGAGGTAAACCGGTGGACCGAATACCGCTCGGCGTTGGAGAAGACTACGTCGAGCCGGCCGTCCTCGTCGACGTCGACGAAGCGCAGGCCCGCGTCGTATCCTCGCTCGTCGACGAGGGTCGTTCCCGCGGGCAACCGCAGCCCCTTGAGCAAGTCGAACCGCTGCTGATCCGGCCGCCAGCGGGTCACCCAACTGAACTGGAAGTTGGGGCTGTCGATATTCAAGATTCCCTCGCAGATCCCGTCGCCGTCGACGTCGAGCAGGCGGACCGTGCGGCGTCGGGCAAACGCGTAATGGGGCGGGGCATTGGGGTCCAGGCTCGGCCTCTGCTTGTTCTCCTGCCACGTCGTGCCGTCGAAATGGTACAGCCGCAAGCCTTCCAGCAGCAGGACGCTGGCATATCCGTTGCCCCCAAGCACGCCAAAACGGGCGTTCCCGGCCTGGTTGCGGTAGGGAGCGTCGGGATTGGCGATCGGGCCCGGGAAGTCGCCGCACTGCCACGTCCCGCTGCCGGGCAGCCAGCGGCGGGTCTGTCGAGCCTGCGGGTTGCCGATCACCACGTCCATATAGCCGTCGCGGTCCAGATCGAGCACGCGGACGCCGTTATCGCGGCCGTTGGCGGCCCGCAGCGGATGGCCGCCCAGGAAGTTCTTCCTCAGCCGATCGTGCACGTCGCGAAAGGTGAGAAACTTGATCTTCTTGCCGTACTTGGAAACCGCATGGTCGATCACCTCGATGATCTGATCACTGCGGATCCAGCCGTGCGGATGGAAACAGAGCGCGAAAATGCCTTGCTTGACGACCGTGGCATCGACCGCCGCCTTCAGGTCGGCCACCGTCCTCGGGCTGCAGACACCGTTGCGGTGTTGGGCGTCCCAATCGCTGGGCATCAGCGTGGGAATCTCCCAGCAGAGGTGGTCGACCACGTACGGATACGGGTAATTCTCGATCAGGTTGGCCATGATCCGATCGGCCGGCACGTACTTGCGGAACTTCTCGCCGCCGTCGGCGTCGAGGACCAGCTTCCGGGGCAACGCGGGATCGTCGGACGTGTAGGCCATGAACACCGAGGAGTCGAGCGCGAGGAAGTTGCCCGCCGGCGTGGTCCGGCCGAAGATCTCGGTGAAAAACCGGGGGCTGACCGAACTCATCGAGTCGCAGCAGGGCATGCGGTAGGCCACCGGCCGATTGTCGGCGATAGTCCGCATCAGGTCGACCGACCGGTCGAACGTCCGCTTGGCGACGGCCAAATCGCCGCCCTGGAGCAACGGGCAGGGATGGTCGAACGTATGGGCCTCCAGGCTGGCGCCTTCGGCCAGCCACTTCTGCAACTGGGGGTGCTTCGGATCGACGCGATTGGCCATCAGGCTGACGGGGGCCCGGCCGTCGATCTGCTTCAACCGCTGGTGGATCGGCCGCAGGAAGCCCTCATGTTTGGCCGGCTCGCGGAGATCGTCGATCGAGAGCACGATCACGGCCTGAACGCCCTGCTGGCCGATCCACTGGGGCGTGATCAGGCGGGCGGTGCCGAGTCCCGGGTAATACGGGTCGCAGGGCGCGTCCAGATAGGCCAGCCGATTGCCATCGGCGGCCGGCGCGAGCGAGATGAGCGAGACCACGATCAACAGCCCGAAAGCCAGATACTTCAAGGACATCGGACGATTCCCTCCAGGTTCCCGCGTGTCGGTATTGGTCTGCCGATTCCCAGGTCATGATGTTCGCCGGCGTAGGGAGCGTCAAGGGTGGGAGCGGTCGAATCGACCCAGACCTCGGGGCAGGTCCGTGGCGAGCATCCGAGCGTCACGTGGCGAAGATTCAGCTTGTGCCGGTTTTTTCTCGCATTCGGGAAGGCCAAACCGTTGGCGGATCGGGCAAAACGGCAGGTCGTCGAGTCATTGCGCGGAGCCGCAATTCGTGGTCGTTTGCGCAAAAGCGAAAGGTATCGAGCCTCGGAGGCATCTGGCTGTAGCAGACGTAGCGACCGTGTGTTCTACAGAGGGTCGGTCGAGGTTGGAAAAGGGGATTTCCGGGAAGGCGGTAGTCAATCCAGGGATCGTACCGAACCGATGCAAGATAAAGGGAGAGAACGGTCGTACGGCGGTTGTTCGCGTTATGCACGGGCGCTATAATTGGCGCAAGGGTAACTGCGGTTGGCGCCCGCATAAGCGGCCTCCGGGGCAAGGCCGGTGTAGCCCGATTTCGTAGATTTTCGGAGTGTACCTTGTCGGCAAAGCCCAAGATCCTACTGGTTTGCGACTCCCGCGAAAACGCGGAGCAGATGCTTTCTCAAGCGGGCGACCCGAAAGAAGTCGTGGTGGTCCAGAACCCGATGCGAGCCTTGGCCTTGCTGGGTCGCCAGAAGTTCGCCGGGGTGTTCGTCACTTCGCAGTATCTCCGCGAAGCGCTCGAGATCGGTAAACTGCTGCAGAACGAGCAAATCCTCGAAGGGATGCCCGACGGGGTCGTGCTGCTGGACAGCGACAACACGATCCTTTGGAGCAACGGGCGGCTGTGCGAATGGAGCGGCCGCCAGACGGTGGTGGGATCGAATTTCTACGTCGTCCTGGGCAGTCCCGAGATCCTGGGGCCCGACTTCTGCCCATTCCACACGGCGCTGGCCACCGGCCAGGGCACCAGCTCCACGTTGCGGAGCGAGGATAACCGCTATTTCCACGTCCACGCCGCCCCGGTCCGCGAGGTCGGCAGCCCGCCGCGGCACTTGATCGTCACCGTCCGCGACGTCACCAAGGAGATGCACCAGCAGCAGAAGCTGGCGGCCATTCATCAAGCCGGCATGGAGCTGGCCGACCTGACCCCCGACGAGCTGTTCCAGATGGCCGTTGCCGAGCGGATCGAGCTGCTCAAGTCGAATATCCTCCACTACACGCAGGATCTGCTGCATTTCGAGGTGGTCGAGATTCGCCTGCTGGACCAGCAGACCGGCCGGCTGGAGGCGCTACTGTCGGTCGGCATGTCGCCGGAGGCGGAAGCCCGAGTGCTCTACGCCCAGCCGCAGAACAACGGGGTTACCGGATTCGTGGCGGCCACCGGCAAGAGCTATCTGTGTGAAGATACCACCGAGGACCCGCTCTATTTGGAGGGGGCCCCGGAAGCCAAGAGTTCGCTCACCGTGCCGCTGGCCCTGCACGACGAGGTGATCGGCACGTTCAACGTCGAGAGCCCCCTGCCGAGGGCCTTCGGCGAGAGCGACCTGCAGTTCCTGGAGATCTTCAGCCGCGATGTGGCCGTGGCGCTGAACACGCTGGAGCTGCTGGTGGCCGAGAAGGCCAGCACGGCGGCCGAGAGTTGCGTGGCCATCCACAGCGCGGTGGCGCTGCCGGTCGACGAAATCCTCAACGACGCGGTCCACGTGATGGAGCGGTTCATCGGCCACGAGTCGGAAGTGTTCGACCGGCTGAAGCGGATTCTGCGCAACGCCCGAGACATCAAGCAGGTGATTCAGACGGTCGGCCAGAAGATGGCTCCCACGCAGGCCCACCCCCAGGCGCTACAGGTCGAGGAGCAGCCGAACCTGCGGGGACGCCGGTTGCTGGTGGTCGACTCCGACGAGAACGTGCGCAGCGCCGCGCACGCCTTGCTGGAGCGCTACCATTGCGTGGTCGAGACGGCCCACGACGGGGCCGAGGCGATCTACATGCTTCGCGGTCTGACCGACGGCGGCTATCACGTGATCATCTCCGACATCCGCCTGCCCGACATGACCGGGTACGAGTTCATGCTGAAGCTGCAACAGCTCATGGACGCGGTGCCGCTGGTGCTGATGACCGGTTTCGGCTACGACCCGGGCCACTCGATCGTCAAGGCCCGGCAGGCCGGCCTGCAAGCGGTGCTCTACAAGCCGTTCCGACTGGATCAGTTGCTGGCCGCGATCGAGCAGGTCATCGGCATCCCGGGACCGGTGGGGCAGACGTAGGGTAGGGGTTGGGGGCTAGGGGCTTGCGTCATGACTTCTACGGCACGTCTGCAGGGCTTGACACGAGAAAGGGTCCGGGGTTCAGTGGTCAGGGTTCAGGATTTCGGGGTAACGACTGGAAGCGAAGTGCTGGACCCTGAACCCTGACCACTGAACTCACCTTTGGTTGCGGCCAACAGCCGCGTTATGGATTGGTGGTCAGGGTCCAGGAATTTGCCCCCAATCCCTGACCCCCAGCCCCTACCCCCCGGCCCCCAACCCCTAGCCATGGACCTCCTACTCCTATTGCCGGCGTTGCTTGGCCATGCCTTCCTGTGGGTCGCGTTGGTCAACCGTGCCCATGCGCTGGCCATACCGCATCGGCTGGGGCACGTGATTACGGCCGTCTGCCTGGGCTGCCTACTGCTGTTGCCGGTGGTGCTGGGACGGTGGTTCGTGCCGTTCGATTGGCAGCGCGGCATCGCCTGGCGTGAAGCGCCCGCGGGAGTGCTGTTGTACCTGGCGGCCTGTTGGATGGGCGCTGTGGCGACCATCGTTTGGTGGATCGGCCGGGCCGTGTTGCACCGACCGCCAAGCCTGCTTCGCTTCCACCGCATCCGCACGGTCGAGTTGGGCCGAGATGCCCAGCAGCCGGCCTCCGAGCAACACGACCATCACTTCCTGGTCCACCTGCCGCGAAACGAGATCCTGCGGCTGGACGTGGCCGAGCGGGCCTTCGATGTGCCGCGGCTGGTCCCTGCACTGGACGGGCTCTCCCTGGTGCACGTTTCCGATTTCCACTTCACCGGCCGCGTGGGCAAGGTCTTCTTTCAGGAGGTCGTTCGGCGAAGCAACCAGATCGAGCCCGACCTGGTCGCCATTACCGGCGATCTGGTCGACCACTCCGACTACATCGACTGGATCCCCGACACCCTGGGCGGGCTCCGCAGCCGACACGGCGTTTACTTCGTGCTGGGCAACCACGACGTGCGGGTCGATACCAAGCGGCTCCG
>Ga0180437_10004598_pt1 | contig 19555 bp, 11 predicted proteins | sample SS_ome_4_FD_132410 | JGI IMG/M metagenome (GOLD analysis project Ga0180437, IMG submission 132410) | Hypersaline lake sediment archaeal communities from the Salton Sea, California, USA - SS_3_D_1 metaG | ecosystem: Environmental > Aquatic > Non-marine Saline and Alkaline > Hypersaline >... | reverse complement strand
GGCATCGTGGGCGACCTGTTCACGGTTGTGCCGCTGGTGGAAAAGGAAGTCGAAGAACTGCTGGCAAAATAGGGTAGCCCGAGAAATCGATGGCTTCAAGACTTGCCGTCTTGAAGCTCTGATGCACCTCCATAACAGGTTGCAAGGAAACGAGTAGTGGGTTGTTGACTCATTACTCGTTTGATTTTGCCGAGATGTGGAACGTATCGCCCCTGGACGATGGGACACATTTATTAGGCATTCATACTTTTGCCAAATCTGTGACTTGAGGACAAGAGTTTTGTGCAAAAATATGGTATAATATAGAATATAGGCGTCTCCTCTCAAAGCGAGGCAAAGGAGAGTCAAGGATGCGGCAACCGTCAATGCACACTGGTCGTCCAAGGCGAGCAATGTCACCCTGGGTGGCCTGGGTGGCGACGATCATCGTAGCGGTGGTACTGCTGGTTATCATTGCGATCGCGGCCATGGCCGAAGGGGCCAGAATAAGGACAGAGATGTGGGAACTGGAAGTCCTAAGAATCAACGTTCCTGTCCGTGAAGCGGTCTATCCTCAATCTGTCTCTTCGTCGCCCACCGTTGTCGCTGTCCCGCAGGTATCCGGAAAAGTCTCGGAACTCGAGGTCCCTTTCGCCTCCCTGGTGATGGACGCTGTCCTCCGTTCTGGACCCGGTACCGAATATGCCATTACAGGAGACCTGGTTGCCGGTGAGTCGGTTCAATTGCTCAGCCTACCTATCGCCATACAGGAGGAACAGTGGCTACGGGTGAGGACGACTGAAGGTCAGGTGGGCTGGTGCATGGTCGACAAGTTGATATCGGCTAGTGCGGAGTGAGAGAAAATGTCCTCTCCCTCCAGGCAGGATGCACAGCCAAACGTCGTGACTTCTCCCGCTTCTCAAACGGTCTTCTCTGACACCGAAGAACGCGGGGTAAGGTCGCGCCCGGTCACTGTCTGGCAGCGGTACCTGCCGCCAGATTTTATCTCCTCTTCGTCCGATAATCCTTATCATTGGTCGCCCAACGAGCGGAAGCGCGTCACCGAACATCTCCAGGCTGCCTGGCGGGTCGTTCAGACCTATCTCCCTCGCCGAGTCGTCTGGCGTCTGATGGACGGCCTGGAGCCAGGACAGATGTGGGGCGAACTGACCGAAGGGACGTTCCTCTTTGCCGACATCAGCGGCTTCACAGCCTTGGCTGACCGCCTCAGTACCCTGCCCGACGGCACAGAGAAACTCACCGAGTTGATCAACGGCTATTTTACCAACATGCTCCAGATGATAGCTCAGAGCTGTCGCGAGATGAGCGGCAGCGAGCCAGCCGTTGGAGATCCTGTTTACGATCTGCTCAAATTCGGCGGCGACGCGATGCTGCTGCTCTTTTCTGGACGGGACCACGCCCGGTTGGCCGTATACGCGGCTGTGCGGATGCAACAGAGCATGGACAGCGTTGTGCAGGCCGCCCAGTCATTGGGTGCAGCTTCTCTAGGGATGCATATCGGTATCAACAGCGGGTGTTTTCTGGATGCACACGTCGGCACACCCCGTGGCATGAAAAAAGTGGAGGTGGGCCGTGCGCTTAACTTGACCGCCTGGGCTGGGGAAACGGCCGGGTCGGGCCAGATTGTCATCGGGCCAGGTACCTACGAAGCAGTGCGAGATTGGATTGAAGCCCGGCCGGTCACCGATGATCTCTACGTGGTTGACAGCAGTTCGGTGACAGGCGTCATAAGCGATGCAACATCTTTACCGCTACCACCCGACTTTGTGCGCCCCGGCAGCCTTGATGATTTGCTTGCGATCCTCGATGCGGTGGTACCTTATTTGCAGCCTGGCCTGCTGGAAAAGATCGTTCTTGATCCCCACGCGCCGGTGGTGTGGGCCGACTTGAAACCGGTTACGGTACTCTTTGCGAATTTGCTCGGCCTGAGTGAAATGGTGGAGGCCATGGGTGACAAAGAGGCCGACGAGGTGGTGGCCATCCTGGATCGCTATCTCGGTGCAGTGCTCGAGATCGTGGCTCGCTATGATGGGACCTTCAACAAGATGGACCTGGCCCAGGAGGGAGACAAACTGCTCATCCTCTTTGGCGCGCCGCACGCCCACGAGGACGACCTGCAACGGGCGGTGCGCGCGGCCTTGGAGATGCAGGAAGCATTGCGTCCCTTCACAGAGCTGGACGCTTTGCCGGCCACGGTCGCGCTCCGCCTGCGCGTGGGTATCCACTGCGGCAATGTTTTTGCGGGCAACGTTGGCTCGCCCAGGCGCAAAGAATATACCGTGATGGGCGACACGGTGAATTTGGCAGTCCGACTCATGGCCGCTGCGGAACCAGGGCAGATCATTATCACCCAAGAGACGCAGCGCCGTCTGGGCGATGGCTTTGCCTGCCACCCGATGGCCCCCTTGCGCGTCAAAGGCAAATCTGAGCCCGTGCAAGTCTACCAGGTCACCGGCCTCCGACAGGAGGGATTTGCCACCCGACGAGCTGCACGGCACGGCCAGTTGGTCGGACGCCAACAAGAGCTGGCGCTTCTCAAAGCTATCACCGGCCGTGTGTTGGGCGGAGAGGGGCAGGTGGTGAGCATCGTGGGAGACGCCGGTGTGGGCAAATCGCGGCTGGTGGACGAACTGGCGGCCCACGCCGAGGGTGTGGGACTGCGTGTCTTGCGAGGTGGGTGCGTCTCCTACGGTGGCGCTATGGCCTACCTGCCCTGGAGTGAGTTGCTCCGCAGCTTTTTTGGCTGGGCCGCCGAGGACAAGACAGCCCTTCGACAAGAAAAGCTGCGGGTTGCCCTGATCGCTGTTGATCCGACTTTGGCCGACTGGACACCGGTGGTCGCCGGTGCATTGGGCCTGCCTATGCCGGAAACACCCCTCACCCGCGCCCTGGACGCCAGACTCCGCAAAGAACGGTTCTTTGACATCGTGAGCCGGGCGCTGGAGTCGCGCGCCAGTGAGTCGCCGTTACTGTTGATCTTTGAAGACCTGCAGTGGGCCGATCCCATCTCGCTGGAATTGCTTAACGAAGTGGCTCGTAACCTGGGCGACAGTTCTCTCATGCTGGTCGGCCTTCGTCGGCCCGATGGGTCTCGACCACAGTGGGACGATCTGCCGCATCATCAAGTCATCCATCTTGACGAACTGAGCTCCGACGAGAGTCGAGAACTGGCTGCCTTCCTTCTCCAGATGCCATCGCTGCCCCCGGCGTTGGAAAGCATGATCCTGGATCGAGCGCAGGGCAATCCCTTCTATTTGCAGGAGGTTGTCCACGTCCTGATAGACCGGGGCCATCTGGTGCCGGAGGATGGAGAGTACCGTCTGATCAGCGACTTGTCGGCGATAGAAATACCAGATACCATTAGTGGCGTGGTGATGAGCCGCATAGACAGCCTTGACGAGGGGAGCCGCGCGGTGCTGCGCGTGGCCTCTGTCATCGGGCGGATCTTTGCCTATCACGTACTGAGAGCGATCTATCCTCACTCGATGAGCCAAGCCGCACTGCGGCAGCGACTGGACACCTTGCGGCGGGTGGACCTTACACCACTGGAGGAACCTGAGCCGAATCTGAAGTATATTTTTAAGCATATCTTGACTCAGGAAGTGGCCTACGAGAGTCTGCTGCACGCCCACCGGCGTAACTTCCATGGGCAGGTGGCACTCTATTACGAGAGGGCCTACTCAGAGGATGGCCTGGAGGAATACTATGACCTGCTGGCCTATCATTATGGGCGTAGCGCCTATTACGACAAAGCCCTACAATACGCGATTCGCGCGGGAGACAGGGCCAGGGCCGCTTATGCCAACGATGCGGCCATCCGCCACTACTTGGCAGCGCTTCAGTTGCTGGAAGAGCAGGAACAGGCACATACGCTCCGCTGGGCCGATCTACAGTTCAAACTGGCTGAGGTGTACGTTCACGTTGGGCGTTACGAGGCGGCCGTGGCGGGCTACCAGCGTGCGATGGCAGCGGCGGGTGAGGATTGGCCCGTTGAGCAGCAGGCAAGAACGTTGCGCAAGATTGGTATGGCCCATGAGGCGCAAGGTCAGTACAACAAGGCCGTGGAATGGCTCCTTCGGGCGAGGCAGGTGGCCGAGTCCGATCCCACGGCTGCCGAATCCCGCCAGATGGCTCGCATTTTGGCCGGGATGGGTTGGGTGCATGTCCGCAAAGGTGAGTTTGCAGCGGGTGTCGCTCTCATGGAGCAAGCGCTGGAACTGCTGGCCCGGTTGCCAGAGGAGGCGAAGCGGCGGCGGGATGAAGGGTGGGCCTACACCAGCCTTGGTGTGGCCTACGCGCACCAGGGAAATTATCACCAGGCAAGAATCTTTTTTGAGCAAAGCCTCAGACTTCGGGAACAGGCCGGCGACCTGGTAGGCGTGGCTACTGTACATAATAACTTGGGTCAACTGGCTTATCTGCAGGGCGATATTCGGGCAGCCATTGAAACTTATCAGCGCAGCCTGAGCGTGTGTCACCAAATCGGTCACCGCAACAGGATGGCTATGGTCTCCAATAACCTGGGACAGGCTTACCAGGTTTCTGGCAGCTTTCGGCAAGCGATTGCGTATTTCCGGCAAAGTCTGCAAGTTTGTCAGGAGATAAATGATCTGCGTGGCATCGCCAGCACCTACGACAATCTTGGCATGGCCTATCATCAGCGGGGTGACTATCCAAAGGCGATGGAATATCATCATCTCAGCCTGGAAATCAAGCGAAGACAGGAAGATACTTTTCAGGTTGCCAACTCGCTGATCAACATCGCGGCCGTCTGCCGGGATCAGGGATATCACGAAGAAGCCATTGGCTGTGCTGAAGAGGCTCTGGCGATCTTTCAGGAGGTTGGTGGACGACTATACCTGGCTGAGACTTTTAGCGTTCTGGCCGAGGTTTCGTTGATGCGTGGGGAGCGTGAGTCTGCCCATCGGTACGCGGCCCTGGCCTTGGAGACAGCCACGGAAACCGGCAGCCAAAAAGACCAGGGTATCGCTGCTCGAGCCTTGGGCGAGGCGGAAATGGCGCTTGGCGTGAGCACCGCGCAAGACCGGCTGCGCCGGAGCGTAGAACTGCTGGAAAAAGTAGGAGATCGCTTTGAGATGGGCAGGAGTCTGAGCAGCCTGGGACGCTGCCTGAAGCTCGTCGGGCTCGAAGCTGAAGGGACTTTCTACTTGGCGAGTGCCATCGAGATCTTTCAGGAGTTGGGTGCGCAAGGAGAATTGACCAAGTTGTCAGGCCAGGAAGCTGATAGACCGGGAAAAGAACTGCAAACGCTCATATGCTAATTCATGAACACACCAATCTTGTCGGGAGGGAAGAATCATGTCTCTTGAAGCGGTACAAATGATCATCGGGCGCGCGGCGACCGACCCCAAGTTCCGTAAGCTGCTCATCAAGAACGCGGCCAAAGCCTGCGAAGGTTATGATCTGACGGACGAGGAGTTGGCCGCCCTGGAGGCGCTGGACGGTGAGAGCCTGGAGGCTTTTGCCGGCAAGCTCCCACCGCGCATCACCAAGGGCGCAGGTAGTGGGTTTGGCGTCTGATAGTCTGCTTTCACAGCGGCACACAGAAGCGGTCTCCCTCCTTGCTGTCTTTGTCAGCGGGAAGGAGGCCGCCTTCTGGTGGTGGTTTGAGCCCTATTCCGCCAACTGAGGCACGTTCACGACGCGCGGCCACGCCCACCCACAGGCACCGTCTACCACCAGGTGCAACCCCACGGTGACCCACAGATTGCCCGTGATGCCGAAAACGACAGCCATGAGCACTGCCAACCCAGCCGTTCGCAGGGCCGCGGGGACCTGCCCGGGATCGCGCCAGAGCGCCCGCCAGGCAGGGTTGAGCCACGCCTCCAGGGCGACGATCCCCAGGCCCAAGGCAATGCCTTGAGACCGGTCGTGCATCGTGATCAGGGGGGCACTCCGGTAGAAGGCCCAGTGGATTTCCTGGTACACACCCTCTCGCAGTGGCACCCAGAAGGAATGTGATGGTTCCCATGGCACGAGGCCACCGGGCGCGTTTTTCTCCCGCCATAACACCACAGCCCGCAGAATCAGCAAAACGAGAAAAGCACCCAGACCCATGGGTAGCGACAGTGTCAGGTCTCGCAACCACTCCAGGTTGACCAGGCCAGCCTCGGTGGACGGTATCAGTCCACCCACGAGGGCCACGTAAGGCAGACCGACGAAGTACAGAAAGCGTCCCCCTTCACGCAAAAACGAAAGCAGCCACCGGAACGAAGGGTGGGTTCTAGTGGCTGCGAGGCGACGACAGCGCCAGACCAAGCCATTGAGCAGAGCGGAGAGAAGCACCGACGTAGCTATCCAGTACCATAGGTTGTGCGAAGAAAAGACGAGACGCAGGGGCGCAAGAAGCGTTTCCATCATCGAGGACTCCCGGCAAAGAGCGGACAGCGGCTACCCATGTCCGTTGTGTTCAGGCTTCCGTCTTTGGTCACTGGGTCAGAGGAACGATCAGGGTGATGATCGTGCCCTGTCCTGGTGTGGACGAAATTTCCGTCTTGCCGTCGACCAGTTGGGCCCGCTCGTAGAGGTTCAACAATCCCAGACTACCCCGCTGGTCGTATGAGTCCAGCGTGGCTTTCACATCAAAGCCCTTGCCGTCATCCTCTATCTGAGTAATGAAAAAATTATCCCTCAAGCCCAGGCGTACCCAGACGTTTTGGCATTGGGCGTGTTTTTTGACGTTGTTCACTGCCTCTTCGATAATGTTGAAGGCGACTGTCTGGGTGTTGATGTCCAGGGTATCGCCCAGATCCATCAAGTCTAGATGGATCTGAAAGTCTGCATCCTCCCCTATCCTTTCGGCATAGTGTGTTACAGCAGCCGCTAGGCCCTGTGTCTCTAACAGTTGAGGCCGCAGCGTAAACAGCATCGTGCGAATCTCCCGCGTCGTGCGCCGGGCTAACGCTTCCAGGTCGTCCAATTCCCTCTTGATCCGGGCAGGGTCGCGATGTAGTAGAGACTTGACATAGTTGAGCCGCATGGCAATGGCCGAGATGCTCTGCGTGGGACCATCGTGGAGATCGCGGGCCAACTGTGCGCGCGCCTCTTCTTGCTGATTGATGATCTTGTCTCGCTCCTCGCGCAGATCCTGATAAAGCTGGGCATTTTGGAGCGCCATCACCGCCTGAGTGCAAACGGCAGCCACCACTTCCTTGTGCTCGTCTGTGAAAGCATCGGTCACGGTACTGGCCACGACGACTACGCCATAGATGTCGAAGCCAGCTCTCAACGGCACGAGAATGGCAGACCGACATGCGCGCAACGACTCAAACTGGCTCAATTCCTGATCTCGAAAGAGATTGCGCACGAGCGTTGCTTCGCTAGTCGAAAGAGCCCTGGCGATGAGACCGCCTTCCCCAGAAATCGTTCGTCTTTCATCTTCTCGCTTCAGATGGCGGGCCGTGGCCACGTACATCCCTTGTGCGCCGTAAAGCAACAACACACCAACAGGCTTTTGCTCTGGCGATTCCAACTCTTCCAGTCCCATGAGGCTGATGTCCAGGATCGATTCCATCGCCTGTTGGTAATTCAGGGTAGCGTTGAGGGCGCTGGCCATTTGGTAGATGGCCTTGGCCCGCTCATTGGTCCGGCGCAGGGTGCGCAGTTCTTCATCCCTGGCGCGGGCTACTCCCTTGCTGATGCGGTCTACCAGCACACCGGCCACCCCTGCGGCCAGAAAAAGCGCTACCAGGCTGAGGGCTGGAGGCAGCAGAGTGTCCGGCGAAAAACCAACCTGCGACCATATCGTTCCCAGACCGGTCACGAGGGCGAGAATGACGGCTGTTCCCATCCCCGCCATCACGTTGAAGCGTATGGCTGCCTCCAGCGTGGCAAACAGGCCAATCGTGAGCAAAGGGTAGATAGAAAAGCCCGCCGCCAGCAGGAACCCGATGGAGAGGGCGACATCCAAGGCCCAAAATACACGAGCGGCCCAGTCTGGGAAGAACTCGACATAGGCCATCAAGGTCGCAATCAGGTTATATACAAGCCCGCCAAGGGCCAGTCCCAACAGCAAGACGGGGTCAATCTCTCGTTGGGGGAGGTCATCGAGGTAAGCCAGAGCAGGGGCCAGCAAGAGAGGCAACCAGCGCAGCCCACACACCATTTGGTCTACGTTAAGCCGTGGAGGTCTTACCTTTGCCATGCTGGCGTCCTAAACTTGAGAGTGTTCACAGCGGTTCAAGGTGTGGGCAGCAGTGTCTCATGGATGAACAAGCACGCGGACACCGCTCCGAACGGGTGATGAACCGCCCACGGGTGCCCGCGCATCGCTACATAGAAAAGGTCGGCGAGATAGGACTCGAACCTACGAACCTCACGGATGTGAACCGTGCGCTCTAACCAACTGAGCTACTCGCCCATGGCAGGAAGATTATAGCCCAGATTGGTGAAAAACGCAAGTTACGTCACGGTCTTTCCCACGACATGCCGACCTCTGGGTAGGCGGATGCCGTGTTGGTGGCGTGGTCGGCGCGAATGACGCCAGCCTAGCGCCGCGACGTAACCAAACCCGCCAACGTAAAGTAGCAGGAAGGGCACGGCAAAAAAGTGGCCCTTAAGCAGAGCCACAGCGACTGTCAGCAGTGCGTAAAGACTCAACAGAACCTCGCCCAGGATCTGGGAGTCCAGGCCAAGTGCATAAGGATTGGCCCTCCAGCCTTCGCCCCGTGCCGCCACGCGGAACTTGGGCGTGCGTTGGAAGGCCGTCTGGCGGCCCAGCAATGCCTCGACGATGGCCCTGGTGTTGTTCAGCGCAATACCGGTGCCCAGCAAGACCAGCAGCGGCAAGCAAGCGATCCGGCGCGGCCAGTCGCGGTACAGCGCGGCCTGCGCGACGGCATACAGCAGCGGTGGCCCCAGACTTACCGGCGTCAGCAGAGCCAGTGGCAGGCGCACCTGCCAGGCACCCAACAGCACGGGCAGCGTAATGAGCAGCAACAGCACCATCAGTGGATGGGCCAGGTAACTGCTGATATGAATGACACCCTGCAACCGCGTGAACCAGGGCTGTTGGGCAGTGAGGAGTGGCCGCCACAGTTTCCGTAGGCACTGGATCGAGCCTTTTGCCCAGCGAAACTGCTGTCGTTTGAAGGCGTTGACCTGCGGCGGAACCTCGGCTGGCGCGGTCACCTCAGGCAGGTAGAGACATTCCCAGTCGCGTAATTGTGCCCGGTAGCTCAGGTCAAGGTCTTCTGAGAGGGTGTCACCCTGCCAGCCGCCAACGTCAGCGATGCACTCTCGCCGCCATAGACCGGCCGTGCCGTTAAAGTTCATAAAGAGACCGGATCGGTGGCGGGCTGTCTGTTCGACGACAAAGTGCCCATCCAATGCCAGCGTCTGCGCCCGTGTGAGGGATGAATAGTCGCCGTTCAAGTGCGCCCACCGCGTCTGGAGGAATCCCAGGCGCGGTCGTTGGACGAAATGCTGAACGGTGCGCAACAGGAAATTCGGTGGCGGTACAAAGTCGGCATCAAAGATGGCCATGTACTCCCCCCGCGCAGTCTCGAGTCCTTCACGCAACGCGCCAGCTTTATAATCTGTTCGCACTTTTCGGTGGATCACCTGAACGTCCACGCCCCGGGCCTGCCAGTGTGCTGCGCGCTCCTCAGCGAGGGCTGTCGTCTCGTCTGTAGAATCATCCAACACCTGGATCTCCAGCCGGTCACGCGGATATTCCAGGTGCGCCACGGCGTCTATCAGCTGCTCCACCACGTATAGTTCGTTGAAAATAGGCAGTTGTACCGTGACGGCCGGCAGCGCATCGACGGGCAGCGCAGGAGCGCTCACCGTCGGGCGGCGACGGTGCCGCAGATACAGAGCCAGCATGACAAAAGCGTTCGCGCCGTATACTGCCAGCAGGATGGCGATCACGGCGTACAATACTTCAAAGAAAGACACAGAAGCCTCTCACCCCTTTCCGCGGACTGGCTGGGTGCGTTCAAACCGAGCAAGTATACCACTCTTCCCAGGGGATGACAAGTAACCTATTGACAGACCACGCTACCTGGATATAATGACTGTATCTCAATGCCGGAACCCTTTGTTCTCTCCCAGCGTCTATGTAATGTGACCAGACGCTCCCACCGCCATTTCACACAACGAAGAAGGAGGCCCCCAAATGTCTCGGAGAAAGCGACTCATTCTAATTGCCACGGTCCTGTCAGTGCTGGTGTTCCTGGCGCTGTGTGGCGGTCTCATTTACACGGCCACACTGACGCATCGCCTCGACGACCAGGAGACGGTGTTGCTGGGACAGACCCGCTTTTCGCCCGGCAGCCAGGCTGCGTTGCGCGTCGCCGTGCGGCATTTTTCTGACGGCGAGCCTGTACCCGAAGCGACTATCAAGGTCGCCCTGGAGCCGCACGATGGGGGCAAGGCCGTCACTCTCTTTGAAGGCACGACGGATGCCCTGGGCACATCCGACGTGGGCTTTACTGTGCCGGAGGATATAGATCCGCAGCAAACGCTCGTCGTCGAAACAAAGTCGTCCCTGGGCCGCGACCGCCTGGAAAGGAATGTGATCGTCGAGCGCAGTTACAAGGTGCTGCTCACGACCGACAAGCCACTCTACCAGCCGGGGCAGGCCATCCGCGTGCGGGCGCTGGCACTGGATGCCTTCACCCTGCGTCCGGCGGCCGAAAAGCCGGTCGAGTTTGTCATCGCCGACCCCAAGGGCAACAAGGTCTTTCGCCAGACCGAGCCCGCCTCGGGCAACGGCATCGCCGCCGTGGATTTTCAACTGGCCAATGAGGTGAACACTGGCGCGTACAAGATTACTGCCACCGTGGGCGACACGACGTCGGAAAGGACGGTCACGGTCAAACACTATGTACTGCCCAAATTCAAGGTGGCGGTGACGACCGACAAGACCTACTACCGCCCCGGCGAGATGGTCACCGGCCAAGTGGCGGCCAACTATTTCTTTGGCAAACCAGTGCGTGAGGGGCAGGTGGCGGTCAACGGCTACACCTACGACGTGGAATTGCAGCAGGTCGTCGCCGTGCAGGGCCACACCGATGCCGCCGGCAACTATGAGTTCGTCTTTGATGTGCCGGACTATTTCGTCGGCAGCGCGCTGGAGTCGGGCGTTGCCTCGTTCATCGTCGAGGTGGCCGTCACCGATCAGGCCGATCACACCGAACGGATCAACCTTGCGCTTCCGGTTGCCGAGCAGGCGATCATCATCGAAGCCGTTCCCGAGAGTGGTCAGCTTTGTCCGCGGATCAAAAACATCCTTTATCTCATCACGGCCTATCCCGACGGCTCGCCTGCCCAATGTGACGTGACAGCGTCCATCGAGGGACAGACACTCAAGGCCCAGACCAGCGAATATGGCCTGGCAGAAATTCGCTTTACGCCGCAGTCTCCTTATGCCGAGGTCAGTCTCAGCGCCCGCGATGGGCAGGGGAACGCCGGCGCAGCCCAATCGGCGTTGGAGGGCTCCTGGCAGAAAGAGTACCTGCTGCTCCGCCCGGAGCGGGCCGCCTATCGTGTGGGCGAGACGATGCGCCTGGACGTGTTCACCTCCCAGCCGGTCGGCACGGCCTACCTGGACATTGTTCGTGCAGGGCAGACCGTCTCTACCCGCGCGCTGGACATAGCCGACGCCCATGCAGCAGTCGAGATCGATCTCACGCCTGATCTGTATGGCACGTTGGAACTGCACGTCTACAAGATTCTGTCCAATGGTCAGATCGTCCGCGACACGCGGCTGGCGTTGGTGGACGCCCCCCGCGACCTGGCCGTATCCGTCGGCGCTGACAAAGACAGTTATGCGCCGGGGGAGACGGCGACCGTCCGCTTTGACGTGGCCGACGCGGCCTCCGGCCAGGGCACCGCCGCGGCGCTGGGACTGGCGATCGTGGACGAGTCGGTGTTTGCTCTGCAGGAACAGGACCCTGGCTTCCTCAAACTCTACTTCTTGCTGGAGCGGGAGTTGATGAAACCAAGGTACCAGATCAAGTACTGGTCGTGGCAGGAGGTGATGGCTCCACCAGAAATGGAGGAAGAGGCCGTCCTGGCCGCGCAGGATGTCTCGGCCAAGGCAGCGTTGGCCGCTGCACCGGCGAGCAGCTTTGGCCTGACGGCCAACTCTCACCAGGAAAAGCTGCGCCGGGCGGAGCAGAAGCAGGCCAGCTACGCCAAGACGGTGGCCAAGGGACTCTTTCCGCTGGTGCTGCTCGTTCCTGCAACCATCGCCGTCCTGGCAGGCGTCGCCCTGGCCCGCGACAAGGTGTTCTGGAAGAGCCTGCTGGTCGGCATCGTGCTAGTGACGTCATTCTTCCTGTGCCTGATGGTCGCGCCCACGCCGGGTTGGTACGACACACCACTGGACAAGCTCGGCTACTTTTTTGAAGTGATGTTCGAAGGGGCGGCACTTTTCTGTCTGCCTGTGGCTGGGCTCGCTGGGTTGATTGGACTGGGCGTGCTCGTCTGGCGGGCGGTCAAAGGGCCAGATGGCCTCCTGGGCATCAAGCTGCTGTTGTGGGGCGCTTACCTGCTCTTGCTGCCGCTCCTGGTCCTTGCCGTCGTCATCGCCGAGTGGGAGCCACCTGACGCGACGTTGATCGCCTTCCTCATCGGCTATCTGCTGGTACCGTTCGCTTTCTTTGCGCGGGCTGTCGGCTTTGGGCTGAAAAAGCAGGGCAGGCTGCTGTTGGCGGGTTTGGCCATGTCTGGCCTGGCCTTCTTTGGCGCGATGCTGCCCATTGCCATTGCTCTTGGCCCTGTCGTTGGCCAGACCTTCGACGGGACGGTTAGCCAGTTGGATTCACAACCGCAGCCGCTTGTTCGACCGGCACTGCCAAGCGCGACGATGGTCGTGGAAAAGGAGGTCGAAGAGGTCGTTGAAGCCGAAGCGCCGGGCGCTGCCCCGGCAGGCGAAGCGCCTCGCCTGCGCCAGTTCTTCCCCGAGACGCTCTTTTGGCTACCAGAGGCGGAGACGGACGCCAGTGGTCACCTGAGCCTGGAGGTGCCCATGGCCGACTCGATCACCACCTGGCGGCTGTCGGCGCTGGCCTCGTCACAGGATGGGCGGCTGGGCGCGGCGACCTATGGCTTGCGAGTGTTCCAGGATTTCTTCGTGGACATTGACCTGCCGGTCTCTCTCACGCAGAACGACGAGGTGGCCATGCCCGTGGCCGTCCACAACTACCTGAAACAGGGCCAGCGCGTGACGCTGACGCTGGAAGAGGCCGACTGGTTCGAGATTCTGGACGAGCCGAGCAAGGAGCTTTACATCGAGGCCAACGACGTGGAAGCGATCTACTTTCGCATTCGTGTCACCGCCGTCAGTGGACGCTACCGGCCCAAGGTGCTGGCGGTCGGCGAACGGATGAGCGATTACACCACTTCGACCCACGACGTGATCATCTATCCTGACGGCAAACGCTTTGAATACAGTGTCTCTGACCGGCTGCAGGATACAATCACCGAGATGGTGCCTGTTCCGCCGGAGGCGATCAACGGCACGGCCAAGATCACCGTCAAGATCTACCCTGGCATCGTCAGCCAGGTGGTCGAAGGATTGGAAAAGATCCTGCGTATGCCCTTCGGTTGATTTGAACAAACTACGTCGGTGACGTATCCCAATGTTCTCGTGCTGGATTATCTCAAGAGCAGTGACCAGACCTCGCCGGAGATGCAGATGCAGGCCGAGCAGTACATCAACCTGGGCTATCAGCGGCTGTTGACCTTCGAGGTGGACGGTGGGGGGTTCTCGCTATTCGGCGCGCCGCCAGCGCAGGTCTTTCTCAGTGCCTACGGGCTGATGGAGATCTATGACATGAGCCAGGTCTACCCTGTGGACGAAGCGCTCGTCGAGCGCACGGCCCGGTGGTTGCTGCGACAGCAGAACGCCGACGGCTCCTGGAGCACGCCTGACTACCGCGCCGGGGGTTCTGACCTGGGCACCACGGCCTACGTCGTCTGGGCACTGGCCGGTGCCGGTTACGACGACACGGAAGAGGTGCGGAAAGGTGTCTCTTACCTCAAAGAGTTTCGCACCGAGGCGCAGTCGGGCTACGTGCTGGCGCTCATGGCCAATGCACTGGTTGCTGCCGCGCCGGACGATCCGATGACGAAACAGGTCGTAGACGAGCTGGTCGCCCAGGCCAGGGACGACGAAGGCGCGGCCTACTGGGAGGCGGGAGCCAAGTCGTTCATGGGGGGTGGGGGTAAGAGTGGGCGCGTCGAGACGACGGCCCTGGCAGCGTACGCGCTCCTCACCGCCGACGCCCACCCGGACGTGACCAACCGCGCGCTGACTTATCTGGTGCGGGTCAAGGACAGCTTTGGCACGTGGCAGACGACCCAGGCGACGATTCTCAGCCTCAAGGCGCTGCTCCTGTCGGTGGAAAAGGCCGGCGAGGCGGCTGAGGCGACCGTGGCCGTCTCGCTCAACGGCGAGCAGGCCGAGCCGGTACGCGTCACGCCAGAGACCTTTGACGTGGTGCAACTGATCACCTTCTCCGATCGGCCCTTCGAGGGCGAGAACCGCGTCGAGATTGCCGTGGAAGGTGAGGGCGACCTGATGTATCAGGTCACGGCCGAGTATTATCTGCCATGGGCGGTCGTGCCGGAAGAGCCGGGCGAGGCGGTGATGATAGGCGTGGCCTACGATCGCACCGAGTTGGCCATGAACGACGAGGTCAACGTCTCGGTGGAGGTGGCGCTGAACGAGCCGGGCTTGATCGCCAACATGATGCTGGTGGACCTGGGGGTGCCGCCTGGCTTTGAGGTGCTGGCCGAAGACCTGAACCGCCTGGTGGAGCAAGGGCTGGGCAAGGAAGAGGGCGTGCGCCTGAGCCGTTTCGACCTGACCGGGCGGCAGATCATCCTCTACCTGGAAGACCTGGCTTACGGCGATCCGTTCGCTTTCAGCTTCCGGCTGCGGGCCAAGTATCCGATGAAAGCTCAGGCCCCGGCCAGCGTGGCGTATGATTATTACAACCCCGACGTGCGGGCCGTTGCCCGGCCGCAGGCGGTGACGGTGAGCGAGTGACACGCAAGCTACCTACCCGGTACTTGGAGTGCCGGGTAGGTTGAACAGTGGAACACAAGCCCCCTGGCCTGCTTCGATGCCAGGGGGCTTTTTTGATCGCCGGGCAGGGTGGGTACAAGATCGATGGCATAAGGAACAGACCGTCGCCCTGAAAAAGACAAGCTTTTGCTTTCCAGGCATAGATGATTCGGCGACGAGGGGTGTTTCTAAGTATTTCTTATTAATTTCTAACAGAATTTTAACCCTTTAGAGACTTTTGTGTGGTAAGATGGTTGTAGATTCGTCGAGCGGTGTGCTTGCTCGCCGTTCTACGGTTGCCAGCGGACTCTTGTGCCCAACGGATCGGCCTGAAAGGGGCCTGGTTGGGCTTTCGGCGCGTAGGCCACATCATTCAACAACGATCTACAAAAACAGGAGGAATGAAACGATGCGGTCACATTCATTTGCCAAAACATCATCCTTCTTACCCATCCTCGGCCGGTTAGTGCTCACGCTTGCACTGACCACGGCGCTGAGCGTCGCCTCGGTGCCGGTGGGGTACGCGGACGTTACGTTACCGGGTTATACCGAGTCCGTCTACATCACTGACCTCCCAGCAACGCCTGCTGGCCTCACAATTGACCAGGACACCCTGACAATTTACTTTGCTGACCACGGCAACTGTAACGGCCGGTTGCGCCAAATTGCAGCAGATAAGACGGTGTCCATCGTGACGACGGATTTTACACCTTTGGGAGGTCCAACGTGCCAGGGAGGATTCTATCCCTATCATGGTACTGATATACATTTTTCGGAGGGCTATGTCTACGCCTCACTTGCTCGAGGTGAACTGGTTCAGATCGATACCGCCGCTGGGACATCAACAATAGTGCATACCTTCGCAGACTTTGGCGTCGAATCTGGACTGGACGTCAATGGAAGTAAGGTATATGTTACAGATGGCGAGGGGAGTGCTAATCAGCTTAGAGAGTATGATCTAAGTGAGGATACAGAAAGCACACTTGTCTCAGGACTTCCGGCCTCCTCGTATGGTCTGGAATACCATGCCCTCAGCGACAGTGTTTACTTTGCGACCGCTGGAAGCGGATTCTATTCCGCTGATCTGGTGGGAGGAACGTACAGTCTCATCTCCAGCGCGGCTTCTGAGCAGGGCAACTTTGCCGTTGATCCTAACGGCGAGTATCTCTATGCCAGGGTTGGGACAACAGTCTTGCGGATTACGATTGCCGACGGTTCAGCGATGACTTTCATGACTAACCTGTCAGATGACTCTGAGAACGATCTGGCATTTGGCCCGTCTTCAATTGGCAGTGGGACGAGCCTGTATGTGGTAGATGGCACCAGCATCCTTGAGGTTTCCGGCTTTGGCGGGGTAACCGACTTGTCCATCGCCAAGGCTGTCACCCCGAGCGTTGTTGAGCCGGGGCAGCCCCTCACCTACACGTTGAGTTTCAGCAACGCTGGAAGCTTTACCGCTACCAACGTGGTTATCACTGACGTGGTGCCTATCAGCGTCACCAACGTCAGCCACGACAGCAGTGGGGCGACGATCACTCCCACCGGGAGCGTCAGCTATACCTGGCAGGTGCAGGACCTCGCTCCGGCTGCGGGAGGCATCATCACCATTACCGGCGTGCTGACCAACGGCCTGGCAGCGGGCCATACCTTCATCAACACTGCTGCTATCACCACCACGACAAGAGACTCGGATGACAGCAACAATGGCAGCACGGCGGGCGTGACCGTAGCCAACGCATCGCCGGTGGCGGTGGACGACGACTATGACACCAGCGAAGACACGCCACTGGCAGTAGCGGCGCCGGGTGTGATGAGCAACGACAGCGACTCGAACGGCGACACGCTGACGACAGTCCTTGACGGAGGGCCGACGAATGGCACGCTGACGCTCAACACGGATGGCTCCTTCATCTACACGCCCACGCTGAACTTTAACGGCACCGATACGTTTGCCTACGTCGTCAACGATGGGTTCCTGGCAGACACGGCCACGGTGACAGTCAACGTCAGCGCGGTCAACGACGCGCCGACCTTCACCAGCGCGCCGGTCATGGCTGCCACGGAGGACGTGGCATACGTGTACAACGTCACTGCCACAGACGTCGACACGGGCGACGGGCTGACCATCACGGCACCGATCCTGCCCGGCTGGCTTACGCTGACCGATCACGGGGATGGCACTGCCACGCTCAGTGGCACGCCGACCAGCGCCGACGTCGGTGACCACAGTGTGGGGCTCCAAGTCACGGATGGCATCGAGACCGTGCCTCAGCCCTTTACTATCACGGTCAGCAAAAAAGTCACCTACTATGTCTACCTGCCCCTGGTTGCAGCGAACTATGTCTCCGCACCTGACCTGGTGGTCGAAAGCATCACCGCCACCAGTAGCGACGTGCAGGTGGTCATCAGGAACGTGGGCAATGCCTCCGTCGTCGACGAGTTCTGGGTGGACGTGTACATCGATCCCGACCTTCTACCGACGGGCGTCAACCAGACGTGGGACATGCTTGGCAGTCAAGGCATGGTGTGGGGTATCACCGGGAAGGCGCTACCACTGGCACCCGGTGGTGTGATCAACCTGGCTGTGGGTGACGACTACTATTGGCCGGCACCTGCGAGCCATGTTGCCTGGCCGCTTGCTGTGGGTACACCGGTCTATGCCCAGGTAGACTCGGCAAATATTCAATCGAACAACGGTGCGGTGCTAGAGAGCCACGAGATCGTCGGTGGGGTGTACAATAACATCAGCCACACGATTTCGACGGCCAGCGCTGGAAATGCCTCCTTGCCTCCCAGCGAGAGCAAGGTACGGCCGGCTCCGAGCGGCGCCCTACCAGTCAGGCCGTAGAGGAGATGGGCGAATGGCCCCTGTTTCCAAGGAGGAATCATGAGATCGTCAAGAACTTGCGTTCATCTTGTTCTGCTCGTCAGCTTCATTGGCATGGCGCTGCTCGCGTGGCTACCCTCCTCCGCACTGGCTTTGCCGCCCCGACCCACGGCCGAGCCTCCGACGACGCGAGTGCCCAGGTCTCCCAAGGGAGCCATTGAACTGACCGTCGAAGGTGCCCCGGTGGGGCTGTGGACGGTCGTTCAATGGCAGGACCGCCTGGGCGGCTGGCACGACGTCGAGGGATGGCAGGGGACGCTCGATGCGGACGGCAAGAAAACGTGGTGGGTGGACAGTGCCGACCTGGGCAAAGGCCCATTCCGCTGGGCGATGACGCAGGGCGGCGACCTGGTGGCGACGAGTGAGTCGTTCTATCTGCCAGACTCCCCTGGCGAGATAGTGAGGGCCTCTGTCTCGCTCGTACCGTAGCACATGTCCTCAAGTGCTGGCGCTGCAAAAGTGCCGGATGCCTCCAACAAGCTCCCTGGTTGTGGAGTCAACCAGGGAGCTTGTTTTGTTTGATGGGCTTTGCTAACCACGCATTCACAGGGTATAATAGGCGCATCAAGCAAAGCAACCAGAGGGAGATCCATGAGCACACAACGCATCTATCAACTCTTGCTGTCGTTTGGCGTGATCGCTGCGATCGCTTACATCAGCGAGAAATCGCGTGTCCTGGCTTCAATTGTCTCAGTTATGCCATTGAATGTTACGCTTGCTCTGTGGTTCACCTACACCAACACCGACGGCAATTCGACCCTCTCGGCCGACTTTAGTCGGATGTTGCTCTTTGGGCTTTTTCCTGCGGTGCTGTTCGTCGTGGCCTGCTGGTTCGGGTTTCGTCACGGCTGGCCGTTAGGGCGCGTGCTGGTCGTGGGTTATGCCGTGTGGTTGGCGGCGATGGGCCTCTACCGGGGCATCGAATGGTGTCTCAAAACGACGTGACGCTCGCAGAGCAGATCAGGGCACGGGCCCGTTCCTTGGGCTTTGATCTGGTGGACATCGCGCCTGCCGGGACGATGACGACTGCCGGCCGCTACCGGGCGTGGCTGAAGGCAGGCTATCACGGCGAGATGGCCTACCTGGTCCGCGCAGAAGCTGTGGCCAAGCGGGGCGATTTGACGCGCGTCCTGCCCGGCGTCCGCTCCGTGGTGGCGGTGGGGATCAACTACCACACCGCGCCTCTGCCCGCCGAACTCCGCGATGACCCCGCGCGGGGTATCGTCGCCAGCTACGCCTGGGGCGAGGATTATCACGACGTGCTGACGCCGCGCCTGCACCAACTGGGCGCGTTCGTCGAGGCAGAAACCGGCAGGCCGGTCGCCTACCGGGCCTACGTGGACACCGGCCCCTTGCTGGAGCGAGAGATTGCCACCTGTGCGGGACTGGGCTTTGTGGGCAAGAATACCAGTCTGATTCACCCGCGCCGGGGATCGTGGTTGTTCCTGGGTGAGTTGTTGCTGACCGTCGATATCCCGACGGGTGGCCTGCTTGGGGGCACGGCACCACTCTCGCACAAGGCTAGCTGCGGACGCTGCACCCGCTGCCTGGACGCCTGCCCAACGAATGCCTTTGTTGCGCCTTACACCCTCGACGCACGGCGATGCATCTCTTACCTCACCATCGAG
>Ga0180437_10004595_pt1 | contig 19561 bp, 33 predicted proteins | sample SS_ome_4_FD_132410 | JGI IMG/M metagenome (GOLD analysis project Ga0180437, IMG submission 132410) | Hypersaline lake sediment archaeal communities from the Salton Sea, California, USA - SS_3_D_1 metaG | ecosystem: Environmental > Aquatic > Non-marine Saline and Alkaline > Hypersaline >... | reverse complement strand
GACCGAAGATGAATATTTAAATAACATAGAATCTCTACCTGACTTCGGTGCGTCGAATGAAGATACTCGACATGAAAATCAATTGGAACTATAAATGCTCAAACAAACCAAGAATACAGGTTCTTGTAGATGAGATACCGAAGATAGATGATATGTTATTTTCTGTCAATGGTAATCTTTACTATTCGGAAATAGACGGATACGTTCGGTTCTTCTATTACAACCGACCAGGGGACGGATACAGTGGTCAAATATACCATCTGCGATTAGACAATGGAAAACAGATCGACCTTGTTGGGCCGTGGAGCTCTAGAGCATCTGTAATGAACGATGTTGGATTTGCGCATTGCACGGAAGTATCACTGACAACGGAACCAGAGACTATGATAAAGGGGCACACGTTCTTCGGCGGTGCTATGTCGGTCTCTGTACTTAGAGAGGCTATGAAAAAGCATCTTCCGGACCACGAACTGATAGTGGACCTGAATAATGACGAAACTAGTTATATAGTCGTCAAGAAGGGTGTGACCGATCCGTGTAAACGATGTAAGGGGTCTGGTAAATGTGATGGAGCTATCAATTGGAGTGATCCTATGAAGTTGATAAGATGTCCTGAATGTGGTGGTAGGGGTCAAGCACGATGAAGTGGGATTTGCAGAAGGTAGTGGATAGATACAACAGTGCCTACCCAACGCGCCCGCATCTCCTGTACAGCAACGAATGGATTGTGGGGTCGTTCTGTATAGGGAACGACTATCGTAACCGCAGAGAGTATTACGGGGCGTATCCTGGCGATCTCCTTCAACGATATGATGCTATGTTCGGGTTGCCAGACAAACACATCAATGTCCTTCATATCTTCAGTGGAGCGATACCGGAAGGTCCATACACCAGAGTTGATCTGTTACAACCAGCAGAATACAACATAGATTGTGAAGAGTTGCATAAACATATCAAATATAATTCGTTTGATATTATATTTGCTGATCCACCATACACAAAAGATGATGCGGATAAGTATGGAACTGATATGCCGAACAGGTTGGCCGTTATGAGATCTGCTTCCAAGATTGCCAGGCCCGGTGCATTGATGGTGTGGTTGGACCTATTCAAGCCCATGTATCGAAAAACCGAATGGAAACAAGTCGGGACGATAGGATTGGAGCGATCTACAAATCATCGTATTAGAGGTATATGGTTGTTCGAGCGGCAAGAGAGATCAAAGGATTCGGAGGATTATTTTTGACCACTCTACGAAATTGGTTGCTCTATAGAATGGCAGATTGCCAAGATTGCAAAGACCAGAATGGTTACGAAGCTTTCAAAGCGACTTATGAAAAATTAATGGAGAATGATAAGATGAGAGAATCAGTCAAAGAGATATTGGTTGAGGATGCAGAAGATGGAAAGACCCTTCGCATAAGAACATTAAATGGGTTTGCATGGTTTAAGCTAACCGAAGATCAGATTAAAAAGTTGAAGGATATACTTTAAATAACATAAACCATCTATAGTTGATTCATATGGCAGAAAATGATCGTGAGGGACCGCACTGTCCGGATTGTTTTTATCCGTTGACGTACATTGGAAACGATGAATGGTCCTGTTATAAGTGTCTGAAGGAGGGAAAACATGGAATTCATAACCATCGGGACGTATGCGATCAACATCGATAAGATAATCTATCTCGAACCGTGCGGAGAGGACCATACAAAAATATATATGGCTAGCGATAACGATATAACAGTTAATATGGATTTTGAAGAAGTTAAAAACACGTTGGATGTGTTTATTTATGCGAATAGAGAAGCAAGGAAACAGAGCTTTAGTCCAAGTGGGGGACGTTGTTGAAGAACTAACCTATGAGGATTGCATCGAAGCAGCAAAGACATTAATTGACATTGCTTTTAATATTTATACGGAGTGATATAATGACGTTCAAAAAAGATGTGGGCGATTACACGAAGGCCAATGCTAATCTTCTGAAGAAGCAACAAGAATATAACAACACGAAGAATCGGTTTCATGGCCATGCTAAGGAACGGATATTGGAAGAGATAACCAAGTGTGCTTGGATTGCCAAGCGGAGTGAGAAGGATACAATTAAATATTATCTGTGGACAGATAATCCAGACTTTATGGAGTTTATAGAAGAATACAAGGATTTGGGAGCGTTCAAAGACCCGTTCAGGATGAAGTATTCTTTCGGAGAGATACTTATTCGTGATAATGGAATAGCTATCATACCAAGTGAGAGTGGACTGGACGAATTGGATCAGTACGTTATTAATTGTGATAGTGATGACATACGACTTGGTGTCGATATAGTCAACGAAAAGATAGATATCCTTCAGAATAAAATTGATGCTCTGAATGATAATATGAGTAAGCGACCACCGAAAAAGAAGGGTGATACAATGAAAGGAGAATCGAATGGGTGATCGCTTATAATAGATATGTCTTTATTAGCATATAAAGGTGTCGGTAAAATGGACGATCACGCGATGTGTTTGTTGCTCGAACAGAGGATAGATCAATTAGAAACACAGTATCAATTCTGTAAAGAAGCAATCGATATGATTAAAAAACTACTCGAAGTACAGGATGATGAATGTGTCATAGAGCGAGTAGAGGATTTAATTAAAGGCACACCAGACGAGAGAGTATTACGGGCATTGATAGAAGAAAAGGACAAAGAGATAGATAGGTTGATGAAACTATGTCAAATTCAACAATTAGAAAAATAAGAAATGTAGTTCCGATGAACAATCCGATGAGATACGAAGAAATAGAAGACCTCTTGAAAGAATATTACAGATTGCCACCATTGAAAGATCAGATAATTCGGTCACTTGCCCTGTCTGGCGAATTTGAATATGACAAAAAACAAAAAACCTGGACCAGAGTGTATATGAACGGAGAAGGCATGTCCAAGCTTTCAATATTGTTGTTAAACATAAAGAAAGGAGAGTGCATCACCGCGAAAAAGGTTTCCGATCAATACGATGTGTCTATTGCTTGTGCTCGGAGAGCCCTTCGTAAACATGGCAAATTCAAGCATGTAGGATACGACAAAAATACTAAAGTATTTGAACGCATCTAAAACTATTTATATCATAATAATTCTTTGTAAAGGCATGGGCAGAAGGGACGACCTCGTTAAGCGGAAACGAGTAAACAGAAAGAGAATAGTAGAGAGCATTCCGGCACATAAGACCGCGAAACGGAAAGGCCCGAAAAGGATAGGTCGAAACAAGAATAAGCAGAAACAAGTTGTCTATACTGACCCACCACACGTTTATCCTCCGCTAAAACCAGATTCTAAATTCGCTATCGTTGTGAAATCACACGCCAGGAAGATAGCAAAGGTTCTGGATTACGATGTGGTCCGATATCTTCCAGATCAAATGAAACACTACGATGGAATTATCTACATAGGACCGTATTATTATGATATGTTACGGACCATGTTTTCATTTCACAAACGATACCCAGATGTCCGTATTGTCATATGGTGGGTAGGGACAGATGTTCTTCGAGCAATCCAACCAGGATACAATGCTCCAGCAGTCAAGAACCTTGCGTTCAAGCATATCTGCGTATCAAGAGGATTGCAAAGAGATTTAAAATCCGTAGGAATCCCCGCCGAAATTGTCACCATGATACCAGAGGTTCACAAATATCGTAAATGCCCATTGCCCACTGGACGATACACCGTGGCAGTTTACATGCCATCCACTAAAACAGTTTATAGATGGGCAGATTGCAAGAGGATTATGGAAAAGACACCATACATTAATTACATCATCTACGGAAATAAAGGACCGATGAGTGGGTTACCTGACAATGCCAATGCCGTGGGGTGGGTAGAAGACACATCCAGACAGGTATTCAAGAAATGCCATTGTCTTTTGAGATTAACCACGCACGATGGTTTTCCACAATCGATCATCGAAGCAAGTCTGATGGGACGGGCAGTTATAACGAACCACGATTACCCCCACGTTTTCCAATCTAATAATGTTAACGAGATAGTGGAAATAATCAAGAACCATCCGGAGATAAATGATGATGTAATTAAATACTATCGAGCAGAATACACAGAAGATAGATTAAAAAAACAGGTGGAAGCACTTTGGGACCGAAAGTAAATATCATAACATTTGTCTATTGTGATAAGGTCAATAACAGATTGCCGTTATTGAAAGAATGTATGGATTCTGTTCGCAACCAGGGGTATGTACCATACAAACATCTCATAATAGACGATGGATCACCAATAGATGTTCAGAAAGCATTGCGCGAATATCCTCGTGTAAACTATTACAAATTACCGAGAACTGGTATAACACATTCGACAAAGGTGTTCAACCATGGATTATTAAAGGCTACGGCTGACTATATCATCTACTTGGCATCCGATGATAAACAATGTCCGGGGGCCTTACGGAAACTCAGTAAATATCTGGATGAGCATCCAGAGAAAGGCATGGTTGTTGGGTCTGCAAGGTGTACATATCTAAACGGGAAGAAAGTGGTGTATAATCACCATAACAAGACACCTATCAAAGAGAAACTGAAACACGGAAATGTGGTCAATGGATGTTGTGTCATGTTCCGTAGAGAATTGATTGATAAGATCGAACTTCCACCAGATGAATATGGGTTCGTATCAGACTATGGACTGTGGTGTGAATTATCTGCTGTCGCAGAATGGGGAATTATAGATGATGTGGTTGTGGAATATCGAGAAGTCCCCGATAGCACTAGAAAGAAAACAAAGAAGAATAAAGATTACAAACGTCTGTTGTTAGATAGGGTCAGAAAAAATTCTGTTCCAAAGATAAAGTGATATTCATGAAAGTATTCTGGCAACTCGGGAAGACCAGTAAGTTGACCCCGAAAGCAGGAGATTGTATAACCGAATTGAATTCTATAGCGGCAGTGTCCAAGTTTGCAAAGGTGAAGTATGGCGGTATCCCCAGAGGATGCGACATCTATTACATCAGGGCCAATCCAGTAATTGCTAACAAGGTCAATGATGGCAAATTAATTTATTTCGCGTCTCCGACCAATAAAGCCGTTTACAACAAAGCAGATTACATAGCCACGTTCACAGATGCATGGACACAGGACATGAAAAATAACGATGCCAGATGGAAATTGACCACATCACAAAAAAAGAAACTCATCACAGTGCATCAGACAATACACCCGAGGTTCGTTCCGTTACAAAATCATCCAAAGACCAAAGCCATACGAGCGAAGATTGGTGGTAAATTCATCATAGGACATTTCGGAGCAGTCAGGCCATCCTGTTATCCCCACACGTTCCTACGGCTTGTCGAGGAGATCAAGACCTGTTATCCTTGGGTGAACATAGTGTTCGCTGGAGGAAATCTTCAAAAGAAATGGATATCCGATATGAAATTCAATTATGAAGAGATGCCGTTTGCTATCTCTGCTTGCGATCTCATTCTTTATAATATGTGGACTGAAGATGCTCATATAGCTGGTTCTATGAAGATACTTGAAGCTATGGCGTGTGGTGTTCCGGTCCTGTGTCCGAGACTGAAAGCAAGAGAGTTTGAATTGGGTAAGGATTACCCGTTGTTCCATGACTGGTGGAAAACGCCGAACGGGTACTTTGGGCCACACGTAGAGGCACAAATGCTGGACTTATTGGAATTTGCTATCAACGACCCGAAGCAATTGAAGAAGATTGGCGAAAGATGCCATCAAAAGTCCAAATTCTTTGGTATAAACCAGAGTTCTGCAAGATTGAAGAAACTATTTACAAAAATTATGAAGGAATAATTATGGGTGAAGAGAAAGGTTCAACTTGGTATGACACCGCGTATGGATCGCGTTCATTGGATTACTATGAGAATCCACAAGATTATTGGTATGCTCCCTTGTGGGATGCCATATTAGACAACGTATCTCCGACAGAATCCATAGCAGATTTTGGATGTGGTGTGGGCCAGTTTGCGAAGATGTGCGAACTACGAGATAGATACTATGCCAGGGGCGTGGACTTCAGTAAGAAGGCCATTGAGATAGCAAGACTTATGAATTCAGATAAGGACTTTGTTGTTGGTGACTTGCACGATCCAAAGACGTTTGACTTTGATTTCGATGTTGCGGTGTTTTGTGAGGTCATGGAACATATAGAGGACGACATTGGAGTTTTGGGTCATGTCTCATCAGGAAAGAAAGTTATCATTAGTCTACCAACATACGATTACAAATCTCATGTTCGGCACATCCAAAAAGAATCCGAATTATTGAGATACAATGGCATATTATCTTACACAAAAACCGAACTCATACATCTTCATAATGGACAGAAAGAGAACGGAGAGCGCGATGTTTATATGATAGTCGGGATCAAAAAATGAAATTATTTGAGAGTGTGTTATGATGAAGATTGTCAATATAATCGGGACTAGACCGCAGTATATCAAACTGGCAGCTATGAATTTATATTTCGATGGGCATGATGTAATCAATATAGAAACCAACCAACATTACGATTATAATATGTCCGAGGAATTTGTTGATGATTTCGGGTTGTTCATAGATTACAAGGTAGATATAGATGACAACCCGATCAAACACATTCGCAGAATACTTATAGATGAATCTCCAGATGTGGTTCTTATTTACGGAGATACTTATTCTGCGTTAATAGCGTCCTGTGCTTCTCGTCTTTATTTATGTTGCCATATAGAAGCAGGAGTCAGAACGAAGAACCGAAAGATGATAGAGGAGTCCATTCGTATCGCTATTGACCATGCTGTAGATGTCCGGTTCTGTCCTACATCAGACGGTCTTGACAATCTCAACAACGAATGTAAAAAAGTCCGTTCGTACAATGTCGGAGACATCATGTATGATCTCGCAAAGCATTGGGAACCAGAATTGAAGCGACCAGTGGAAGAAGAGTATCTATTCATGACAATTCACAGAGCGTCTAACGCAGATTCCTTTATCCGTCTGGAAGAGATAATCAGGAATGTCGGGAACGCTGGTGTCAAGACGATCTTTGCGGTCCATCCAAGGACAAAGAAAACAATGGACAATTATAAGAGCCTCTACATTCCGAACAACATTCAGATAATCGAGCCGTGTCGCTATCTCGAATCTCTGGCATATATCAAGTATGCAAAAGCAGTTATCACGGACTCTGGTGGCGTTGAGAAGGAGACTTACATACTCAAGACACCAGGATTGATAGTGAGAGATTCTACTCCGTGGCCAGAGACGCATGATGATGGATGGAACCACCTGGTCAAGCCAATCGAACTTGAATATGCTATACGGCATGTCTCGGAAGGAAAGGAATGGCACGAGCATTATGGAGATGGAAAATCTGGACAGAGAATCATGGAGAAAATAGAATGTTTACAGTGATGATTTGTGATCCACATGGTGACGATTGGATAGATGCGACATCAGCGATAATACATCATTTGAAGAACGGACACAGAGTTATAATGTTGGCCCTGTCTGGATGTGAAGAGTCATTGCCAGAGGGGTTCACATTAGATGATTACCACAAGGAATGGAGAAATTCTTTGGCGCAAATTAAGATTGTTCCAAAAGATATTCATATGGGTCCACAGTGGTTTAGTAATATGTTTCCCGTTAGGAATTTTGACTCTTGCAGACAGAACATATTACAATTACTTATAGAATATAGAAAATTATATAATCCATCGGTAGTGTATTGTCCATCTCAATACGATCTTCATCAGGACCATGCTGTCGTGTGTAATGAAGTGAAACGAGCATTCTCAAAGACATCTACTATTTATGGATATGATATGCCTTGGAATAATTTAGATAGTCATTTACAGCATTACGAACGTATGACAGAAAATGATGTTCAATCAAAAATAAAAGCAGCATCATGTTTTAAGTCCCAACTATGTAAAGCCAATAACAGTTTGACTGAAGAATTCATCAGATCATTGGCCGTGGTGCGCGGAAACAGGATTGGTGAGAGGTACGCCGAAGCATTTGAGGTCATAGTGTCGAGGGGATAATGTGAACAGATTGGATTTCGCAATAAGTCAAATGAGAAAATATGGGTTCGAAGAACAGGTGTTATCTCCCGTTCCATCGTGGGTGGAGATTGGCAAACATTGTATGATACACGAAAATGTTATGCTCGGAACGGAGGGATTCGGGTATGAGCGAGATTGCGAAGGAATCCCAATACACATAGTTCATTCTGGAAAACTCATCATAGGAAACGAAGTTCATATCTACCCATATACTACTATTAACAGGGCCACAGTAGATAAAACAATCATAGGAAATTACACGGTTATCGATCATCATTGTCACATAGGTCATTCATCAATAATCGGGAAACGCAACATCATCTGCGCTGGAACTATCATTTGTGGAAGTGTAGTTATTGGGGACGATTGTTGGTTGGGTGCTGGTTGTATTATCAAACAGAAGGTCAAAATTGGAAACAATGTCACAATTGGGGCTGGTGCAGTAGTTGTAAAGGATGTTCCAGACGGGACTACAGTCGCGGGTGTACCAGCTCGATCACTAACATTTAAATAACATAGAATTCTTTATAAAGACTATGTTAGGACATTTCTATTGCCAGATATGCGGGAAGACCCATGCAGATTGGGAGAGAATGGATACTCTTCTGTTCTGTCGTCAATGCAGGGATTGGAGAACGGTCAGGCGGTTTGATATCACAGAACCGTCTAAAGGAGTATTTGCAGATTCAGATTCTTTCTTCCATTATACATTACCAGATCATATCAAAGATGATGTCCATACAATTCACATAGAAAATAAGAATATGTTGGATTGGAATAACATCGGGCTCAAAGTGGAGACGATGAATTGGATCAATGCATCAATAATCAACAAAGAGCAATATGTTAGGTTTGTTATAATGGAATTCCACGTAGGGAGGGATAGATTTCCAGAATGGTGAAATAGCTTGGTGTGATTCGTGCTTGAACGTTGTTGGTGCAACATCGATGAATGAGGACGAAATATACCAAATGGAACACGAATTCTGCCCGAATTGTATTATCGCTATCGTTCGAGAATACGATAGGCGAAGAAAGTCTGGCGAAAAACTTAAGAATGTTCCAACCCCAGTAGAAGAAAAAATATATCACATATTACGAGTTAACATGGAATCATCAGATGGATGGAACGTGTGCGATCATTGTGGAAGATTATGGAAAGGAGACATAAGAATTGTTATTCCAATAGGGAAATGTAAACGATGCATCAAGACACCTAACATAAACACGGTGTTTGATTTCTACAAAAAAGTTTAAATAACATAGGTTTTGTTATATGACAAACAACTGGAGGAGATGTAATGAACGAATTTGATTTTGACGACATCTTGAACACGGAAACGCCGATAGAGGAAGAACCTCTAGTAGAGGATCACAAGCCTGTTGAGAAGAAAGAATTCTTCAATATTAAGGAGAAATCCTTTGATATGTTGAAGGAACTTCTGATGGACAACGATTTTCAGGATAGTAGGTATTTCGAACGGAATACCTGTGCTATGATCGTTGAGCTTATGGATGAACTCACATCGAACGATGGAAAACTCGCAGAGGGCAATGCTTCGAAGGATGGATTCATTATGCATTCGTGCCCGAAGCACGACTGGGCTCCTATTAATCTGTGCTTGAATTGTAGACATTGGAAGTCCACCAAGGCAGGTAAGCCATTTGGATTCTGTCTAGCCACGGAAGAGGACCACAAGAACCCCGATTACGACGAGAAGGATAAATATACCCACCAGGAAGCAAAAAAGATGGAAATTGAATTCCGTAGGCAGAAGGGGTATAATGTCGATTAGTACTAAGTTTCGAGCCAGATACGGAGAATCCCATCTATATTCTATAATATGGAACAAGGGACTCAAAACGAAGTTGAAGGACGGAACTGTAATTACATGGCACAACAAAAAAGTAATCCAACGATGGATGGCAAGTTACATGAGGGTTCGAGATGAAAAGAGAACTGCTAACTTATCAACAGATGCTTAAATACGGCACTGGTAAACGCAAGAAGATAACCTATCGATTGCGACGAGATCACAGGGAGATTATCAAGTACAAATTTGTAAGAACAAATGATGGTATATACCAAGTGAGTGGTAGGCAAGGTTGTTGTGGTGGCAGAAAAGTAATTCTGACACCAGTCAGCTTCTTGCATCTGGACAAGACAAAGACCTATGAGGTATTGTTTTTGGTGATCTGATGCGAGAAGTAATAGACAAAGCAGATGAATTGTGGGGTAAGGCCGATGATGGCTCTATCCCTCCGTTGCTGAATAAGACAGCAGTGCGAAAAGTCTTGTCAAACCATATCCAGATATCGGACAGGACCATCAATTTTCTCGATGTTGTGTTCTTCTGTATCTTGCGTGTTGTTGTCAAGGAATGCAAGAATCGGGACATCAAGAGGGTATCCACAGAGAACATCAAAGAGATATTGACAGAAGATAAGAATTATGTGTTCAACATAGGAAGTGTCATCTACAAGAATGCAGAGATGGACGAACTTGAGGACATTATAGTAGACAGAGTATTCAAAAAGATAGTTATGAGAACATTTGGATCGGCCATAACCGAAGCGAATAAAGAAGAATTTGACTTCGAATCGGCAGAATTCCCAACAGAGGGTGAAGAAGATGAACAAGAAAGGTAATAGGGGAGGCAACAGAATGCCTCAAAAATGGGCCAAGAACACGGATGACCGCATTACGCACATTGAGGAATATCTGAGCAATGTTCAGGAGAAGATCAACAAGACCGCAGATGATTACGAGAACATGAGCTTTCTCGTTGGTGTTGTAAGGCATAATCAGAAACAGATGCAAGAGATGAACAATATGTTAATGCAACAGAATATGTTCACACAGAAAGTTCAGGAGTTCATGAAGAGCGAGGGCATGGACGAGAAGTTCAACGATTTTATGAAAGCACAAATGGAAGCCATGAAAAAGAAGGACGAACCAGAGACCCCGCTGGAGGATGATTCGCCGGAGGATGAGCCACCAGCACCAGAGGAGGAGTCCGAGTGAAGATACCATATGTATCACAATCCAGAATAGCCCTGTACAGAGATTGTCCGTTCTCATATTATCTGAAGTACTCTTACGAAGGAGAGAAGTTTCCAGAGTCCAAGTCAATTCCACTGTCTAATGGTAGTGCAATGCACAATGCCATTGAGGATTCCATTCGCAACTATAACGCAGTCGGGGAATGGGATGCCAATATAGTCATCAAGAATTACATCAAGTATGCTACCAAGTATGGTCTGCCACAGGATGTAGTTAAGGAGATGTCGAAATCTATTCGGGATTGGGCCAAGAAATACCACCCTCCTCCAAAGATTGTTGGTATTGAAGAACGACAGGAGATTTCCATAGATGGTGTTCGTATTGTTGCTATCATGGATATGGTCGAAGTGGACGATGAGAACAATCTAATCATTCACGATTGGAAATCCAATGTTCAACCTTATAGTGGTGAGAAGATGGAAGAGGACTTGCAAGCTCCTCTGTATTTGTACATAGCAAAGAAGATATGGCCGGACCACGCCGGATACAAGTTCTATTTCCATTTTATTCGGAATAACGTAAGGATGGAATATGTCTACGAGGACAGTGATCTCGAATTCAATTGGGTCTATATCAAGAACGCTTATGAAGCTATCGTTGAGGACGACGAGCCAGAAGCTAGACCATCTTTTATCTGTGCATATTGCCCCGGACTAAAGTATGATGTCTGTCCTATGGCAAACGCTCTCCGTGAGCATGGTGTGGAATACTGTCTCGAACAGTTACAAGAATCCATACGAAAGGACGAAACCTTTGTTGACGAAAGCAACCTCGCCAAGCTAATAGCGGAGAAGAAAGCCCTACAGGGAATCGAGAAGCTATCAAAAGATATGGCGAAAGTGGTCAATTCCAAGCTGATGAATTATCTCGATGCAAAGGACATCAGTTCGGAAGTCATATGTGGATACAAGGTAACTTCTACATGCAGGACCAGTACATTGTATAATCCAGTAGATGTGTGGGTAGCTCTGGAGAGAGATCAACAGAAACTCAAGAAGGCTCTGGATGTCCGTAAAGGCATCGTGGACAAATACATCAAAGACGGTTCTATTGGCAAGATGGCGGGTAAGAAGATTCAGGAAAACGCCAGTAAGAAGAGTTCTGCGCCGTTCATTGTGATACGGAAATCAACAAAAAAATCGGGGGAATCTGACGATGAAGAAGGATGGTAATAGGAACGTCAACCCATATCGCAGAAAAGCAGAGAGCGAAGAGTTATCTATCCCCGAAGAGAACCGCATGGTGATATTGGGAATTATAGATACCATAGAAGAGATGAAAGAAGATATCAAAAAACTCAAGGAGGAAATAGGATGTCAGTCAAAGTAAAAATAGGGATGGAAGAGATAAGTATAGATATGAACATTCCAGATAGGAATGCATTGCTGTCTGTTGCTCTCGGAGCACCAGTGGTCAAGGAGAGGAAAGCAGACCGGATAGTTATCCCCTATCCTGTAGCTACCAACTTCATGTCTCCATCTCATGAACAATGGGTCAAGCATCTAATCTACGATTCTGTTCAGACGAAGATGGATGTTCAGTACAATGGAAAATATCAAAAGGAAGACATCGTTCGTGAACGTGTTCGAAGGACGTTCTACTTTGACGGAACATATTTGTCCAAGAATTCGGACATCAACAACGCCTATGTGTTCTCTATTGCGTATAGCGATAAGCACGAAAGAAAGATAAAGTCCCTGGCCGATAAATGGAACATCGATGTGAAGGAGATTGTTCGTGTTGATTACGGAAACTTCTATCACCCGAAGTTGAAGGTCCAGGGCAATAGGTGGTTAGCAGCGATCATCGGTTCTCTGTTCGGCAATACGGTCTATATTCCAAGCACTGTTGAATTCTGGGGCGAACTTGAGAGAACAGACAAGTTCTATAAGCATGGATCAGATTGGGTATCTCGATACTACAAGAGACGTGTTAATCTTATCAACCCCACGAAGAAGAACAAGGTGGATATGAAGGATGACATTCTAAAACATCCTGTGTGTGATTGTGGTGCATGTATGGAATGTTATACATCCCACGTCATCACTGGCGGTAGCCACGAGATGAAAACGGACCCGTCCAATCTCCAACGGACTCTTCACACAGCTATCAAGATGGGTAAGGCAGACGAATATCTTCCGTTCGTTTAAGGTGATATCGCTTGGATTTTGCTTACTCAGAGGAGATGATGCTATCGACCTTCAAGCCACAAGAGAGTGGCGATGAGTTCGTAGAGAAATGGAAGAAGGTCTATAACGAGTATCAGTGGGATACTCCACACATAGCTCAAGCGGTGTTGCACACAATACTCGGCCAACTCCCCTCTGTTAGACACATGAAGATATACACTTCAAAAGCACGATACGAAGATGGTCGTGTCCATACTCTGTGGATGCAACCTTCGGGAACTGGTAAGAATGGCGGGTTCAATTTTGTTTCTGATGTTTGTAAGAATATAGAACTTCCACATGAAGAATTCAAATTCGAGACGAAATCGAAATTTACATCTGCTTCGCTTCTTGGTGGTCCTACGTCCAATAGAACACGGAAATACAACAAAAGCACCAGAGAAAACGAAGATCGTGTGGTCATCAAACCTGGTATATTACAACCAGGACAGGTCAATATCTTTGCTAGTCAAGAGATAGGACCGTTGTTCGATAGCAAATCCGAACACAACGAAGAGTCGATGACTTGGCTCCAGATTTGCATGGACCCCATAGGGAACAACGAATTGACCAAAGATATACAATCATTGGAAACTCCAATAAAGTTCTGTCCAGAATGTAGCATGTTCTTCACAAGCTACATTCCGACAGATTTCTCGAAGCGAACGGTGCAGAGAGGATTTGTGCAGAGGATGATCTTGATTATAAATCCAATTCCAATAAGCCAAAGACTTAAAAATATGAAAATTGGTATTCGTGGGTTCGCAACATCCCTTGAAGATGTCGAAGAATTACAACGCGATGTTAGATATCTAGGAATGTATATGAGTTATCTAAATGAAAAATATGATGGTGTGGTTCTAACATCGGAAGGAAAAGTGGTCGAAGATAATTTGTCTGCCGTAGCAGATCAGATTGGCGATCTTTTAAAAGACCTTCCCACATATCAACAGGAAGAATTATATAAATTCACTGATAGGGCGTTGTCTCAAGTTTACAAGATAGCTTGGCATCATTGTATTCTCCGTGGAGATACTGTCGTTAGGGCAGAAGATGTTGTCTATGCAGAACATTTCCTGAACCCCATATGGCGACAGATGGTGAGTTACTACGAGGACGCATTGGAATCCACAGGAAAGGTTGCAGAAGCAGAAAGAACCTGGGAATACAATGTTATCAATTGCATGGAAGAAATAATAGATGAAGGCAAGTACGCGAGGAATGGATGGGTATCGGAGACGGTGTTAGTGGATAGATTGAAGAAACGACTACGAAAAACCAAAGCCACGATAAAGAAGAAGATACAAACCAGCGTGGACAGCGGGTTGATGGAAAGGAGGTTTGCCAAGTCGAAGTCGGGTGCAAAAGCACCAGTGGTTCGCATGGCAAAAGAGGTCACATTTAAATAACATAGAAAATGTAACGAAGGATAGTGATTGCATATGGCAGAAGAAAAGATGTTCATCCCGCAGGATGTAAAAGACGAAGTGGAGAAGATGGCAAAGGAGGACAACGTGTCTCTCGATCTCATAAAGGAATATATGAGAGAGGAATATTTTGACGAAGTTCTCGTTGGTGCGTTTCCCGATCCAAAGGCAGACAACGGCGCTAGAGCTCGTCAGGCTCTATTGGCGGCGAGGTCTAGAATAGCATCTGAAAAGGGCGATGAGGATACGGAATATAAAGCCATCATTCTCAACAAGGGACCAGTAGAAGCCGCAGTGTCAAAGAAGGGCAACGAATATACTTTCAGGGACATTCACGGTATCTTTGCAAAAGATGGAGAGAAACCAGAAGCACAGAAGGTTCGTTTGTTCGGGGATGCAGTTCAGCAAGTGGATGAAGTGCCTGAAAAGAAAATGATCCAGGTCAATCTTTCCGAGAAGAACACCGAAGAATGGGGACTGAACCTTTCTGCAAACAAGCTTTTCTGGAAGGATATGAACAAGGATGTGGACATTCGTAAGATGTTCCTTGATGCTTACGGCGACAAAAAGACCGTCAATGAAGCAGAGTTCAGTCGTGGGCAGAGGGAGGGAGATGAAGATAGTCCTTACAAGAAGGTGCTGGTCGAATGCCGCGTCAAGAACGTCAGCATTGGAGAGAGCAAGAAGTCAGACTTCAAGTATGTGACTTACACAGTTTACTCTGATGAAGATGGTCCAGAGAAAGTTGGATACGTTCGTGCCCCGCTTTCGATGGCAGTCTGTGATGTCAAGTCTCTCATGTGGGTCGTTGCAGTCAACGAGCCGAAGAACGAGGATTCGAAAAATGACAATCTATCCTTATGGGCAGATATAATCTTCCCTGTAATCCAGTATCCTCTCGCTTCACACAAACTGGATTCCATGATAGAGAACGCCGTCCAGAGGAAAAAGACACAACAGAACATCGGCCATTCGAACAATAGAATAGACGGTGATCCGGAAGATAATGATGTCTCGCAGATAGAAGAGGTCGATGATGGGGATGGATGGGGTGATCTCTGATGTCTTGGGAAGAGGATGTGTACGATTGGACAACTGATTATTCAATGAACATGATAATCTATGGTCCTCCAAAGACCGGAAAGACGTACGTGGCCGCAGAGAAGGCCAAAGAAATCCTCGAATCGAATCCAGATTCCGTAGTCTATGTCATCAACACAGATAAGGGCTGGTCCAAACCAGCCCTTCAGCTCGGTCTTGACAAATATAAGGACAGGATTGTTTACGAATATGTAAACACGATAAAGAAGGCTCTAAAGGTAATGCAGAGATTCAAAGAAGTAATCAAGCCACACGACTTGATTATCTTCGATCTGTTCTCGTGGGTCTGGGACGAAGCTCAGAAAGAATTCGTCAACGAGGTTTCGAAGGGCAACTTGACTGGGTTTATTGCCAATGCATCTGGAGACAATTCAAAGTTTGGTGAGTTCTCTGGAATGCAGTGGCAATATATCAAGCGTCTGGACGATCATTTGTCAAATCCTCTCGCCAAGAATCCTATTTGTAATGTCATTGCTATCTGTCGGTCCAAGGATGTCTCCACTGGCTACAAAATAGCCGGAAAGAACGAAGATATCTGGTATAAACTTGGTATCCCAGATGCTCGTAAGGACATTGCTTACGAGTTTGCGAACGTCATACGAATCCACAAGTTCAAGAGGGGCGAGCGAAAGTTCATGGTCGTTGCGTCCAGGGATTTCGATGCTGAATGGAAGTGGCGGGAATATAGTGATGGAAAGGATTTCTGGAGACAAGTGGATGCTATGTATGGTGGTGAGTTTAATTTTGACAAGCCACAGGATGAAGAGGGTCCAAAGAATTATACGAAGCTATCTGTTGACGATAAGAAGGACATCAGGACGAAGATTGCAGAAGCGTTCAAGGACAGTGGTGATGGATTCACTGTAGAAGATGTTGCGGAGCTTGATATGAATGTTACGAATAGTGCTATCGAACAAATTCTTAAGGAAGGTGTGGATGGTGGAAAGCTTTTGCTGGATGGTGTCAAGTATAGTTTTCCGGAGACCGTAGAGGATATTGAAGAAGACATCGAAGAAGATGTTCAGGATGAGGAAGAACCAGAAATAGAAGAGGATGATAAAATTGAAGAAGATGATGATGGTGGATTTGTAGAATGGTGATTCGAATGACAACGATAAATTGTGATAAGAAAAAGTTCCAGCAGATGTTGGAGTTTATGACTGTGGGCGGTTTGCTCCCACGAGTGGGCTTTGATATTTACAAGGATGGAAGTATCAGATGTGTTCAGTTCGATAAGAACGGTGCAACTGGAGCGAAGATTGTGGCCTCTGGTGTGTTTACCGGATTCGAAGTTGATTTGGCAGAGAAGGAATCTGTGGCCATGGATGCTAACAAGATTCTGGAATATCTTAAGACACTGAAGGGAGATGATGCGCTCAAGATAGAGTTGAGTGATGTGTATATCACACTCATGTCTGGTAATAAGAAGATCAAGACCGACAGGCTCGATGTCAACGCTATCGAGAGTTATGCGGAAAAAACTCCGTTCATCATGGGAGACGATTTTGTTGCTACCCATAAGAAAGGAACCATCGTGCCTAACACACGTTGTAGTATCGAAGCATCTGTGCTTCAAGAGATGGTGAAGGATACCAAGCTCGTAGATCAGAAGCAGTACAAGATGTCGTTCGAGGCTCCAAACGTATTCAGGTATGGGGCATCTGGTGGATCATCGAAACGCGGCAACGATACTATTGAAGCATTGATAACCGATGCCAGTGTAGAGGGCGAGAAGGTTGATGCTATGGTCAAGGCCGCAGTTCCAGAAATTGTAAATCTGTTCCGTGGAGCAGTTGAGATTCATCTTTATAGCGATGGTAAGGATGTGTTTCCGGTCTGGTTCAAGATGGTCGATGACTGGATGAAGGTTGGTTATTACATCCCGACAATCGATGAGAGCGAAGAGGAATAAATGTGGGAAATAAATATAACGCATGTCCGTATTGTGTTGCCTTTATCAAGGAGAATCTTGAATGGCCATGCAGTACGTGCGCGTATCAATTCCCAACAGCGTTCGTAACATCACAATTTGACAAGGAAGCGATAATAGATGAATTCATGGACGACGACACCGAGGAGCTTTGGGAACCCGAAGCAAACTATGATATACGGAAGAAAACTATTAATCCAGCTTATCAAAGAGAACAATGGAACATTGCCCGTATTCGTAAGTCACAATAGGTTTCCCGAAGTCGATAGGTACGATAACCCGATCTCGGTGGAGATGTCGAGGATATTTAAAGACCTTGACAACGAACGCAAACCAGAGAACGCCCTTCTGGACCTACGAAAATTAGCTAGATTCGCAGAGGAGTTAAACATCCCCTACGAAGCGAGTTACAGTGGGTCCAAGGGGTTTCATTTTTTCCACATGCTAAAGCCTTGGACTTATAAGATTTCGCCCAAACTGGAATCTGCCATACGGTCTATTCAATTATGGTGGTGTGCTTTGGGAGAATATGAGGACGGGGCGTATGTGAAGAAACTCCGTTGTGACGATGAACATATCTATGGAGATTGGAGGAGACTTGTACGGATGCCCGGATCGGTCTACGCTAAATGGATACCAGAGAAACAAGAAGCGAAGCTGAATGGTAGACATTGCATCTCCATGACCAGAGAGATGATCTTCGATTGGAATATGGATGAGATAATAGAAAAATCACAGAACCCATACTTCCTGAAACCGAAGAAATACGATTCATTGACGTTGAAACAGTTCATCAAGGAATACGGTATCAAAGAATCTCTGTACTTAACGAGGTCTGCTGGGACGAACCTGACGTTCGCAGAGAAGGGCAAGGGATATGATAAGGTTCTTCAGAAACAATTTCCAGAGCCGTGTTTGTACAATGCTTTAATATCTGACAATCCGTTACACATAGCCCGATTCGCTATTACAGTATATTGTAAAGATGTATTGAAATTTACCGAAGATCAGGTATTCGAATTGATGCAGAGTAGGAGATGGGCAGATAACCATAACAAGAAAACGTGTCGTGAACAGATCAATCACATTTATCGTAGAGACTATCACAGAGCGAAAGAACAGAAGAAACGGTGTGAATGGTTTAAGAACAACGGTATGTGCGTAGGGGAGGGATGCAAACATTTCAGAAAATATGATTGATATGATATTAAGGATGGACCCGTGCCCCGTTTGTGGGACGCAGATGAAGGATGGTAAGTGTGATGGCTGTGGCCACGATAGGAATGAAAAGAAAATGATGGAACATAGGAATGGTTGTATAGTTGGTTGGCATTGGTCGGATTTCGATAGTTCGTTTGATCTTATTGATGAAAACTACAGTAATGTTAATGATGCATATTATTTCAGATATTGTCCCGTGTGTGGAAAGAAATTATTGGATGGTGAATAGATGATCTGGAGTGAAGTAGTAAAAGAATATGGCGAAGAACTTGCCGAAAAAATGAAGAACTCTCAATATCTACGTGGGATAACTTGTGAGATTACCGATGATGGTGAAGTTGATATTCCGGCACAAGATATTTATTTGGCTTACAGGGATGTAACAGGTAAGACCATATATACAGGAGAGTGGGATTAAATGTATTTTCATAATTGGGAGGTTAGGAATGGTGTCGTTTATGACATCGACACGAACAAACCGATCAGGCGAGAATACGCCAGGGGGATCAAGGGACGGCATTTTCGAGAGACGATTGAGATTAGCGATATGTTAGAACATTATAAATTTGAAGGTGAGT
>Ga0180437_10004593_pt1 | contig 19566 bp, 18 predicted proteins | sample SS_ome_4_FD_132410 | JGI IMG/M metagenome (GOLD analysis project Ga0180437, IMG submission 132410) | Hypersaline lake sediment archaeal communities from the Salton Sea, California, USA - SS_3_D_1 metaG | ecosystem: Environmental > Aquatic > Non-marine Saline and Alkaline > Hypersaline >... | reverse complement strand
TCAAACGGAGGCCGGCCACCATCGACGATCTGATCCATGGGCTGGGACAGCACCGCGATCAGGTCGTAAAAGCCGCAGATGCGCTCGTAAGGCTGGGGAAGATAAGAGTCAGAGACCACGACCGGCACAAATATTACGAACCATACGATTGAATGAGGGCCGGGCACGGACGGGCCGGGAAAGCGAGTGAGCATGAAAAGATTTGAAGATCTGAGCCGGGAAGAATATGTCACGCTGCTCGAGGATGCCGCCAAGAATTGGCTGGCGCATGACGGGCTCTGGTTTCAGGCGGTGGAAAACGCCTTCGGGTTGGAGGCCGCCATCGAACTCGACGGCCGGGCATGGGAATCGTTCACCGTGGCCGAGGCGCGCAGGATCATGCGATTCCTGAAAAGGGAGCCGGGAGGCGGAATCCCCGCCCTCATCGAATCCCTCGGATTCCGGCTCTACGCCCGACTCAACGTGCAGGAAGTGGTGGAGGCCAGTGAGACACGCTGTGTTCTCCGAATGCGGGAATGCCGCGTGCAGGCGGCCCGCAAGCGGCGGGGCCTGCCCGATTTCCCATGCCAGCCGGTGGGGCTTATCGAATACAGCGGCTTCGCCCGCACCATCGATCCCCGCATCTCCACCCGCTGCTTGGTCTGTCCTCCCGATCCGCATCCGCCGGATGTCTGGTGTGCGTGGGAGTTCACGCTGGAGGAGTAAGAATATTCGGCTAATGCCTTTATTTTTGAAATAAAATATGGTAACAATAAGTTTAATCCTTTTTCCCCCTACAACCTTAAACAGAAGGAGTATACATGTTTGATACGACCCACTTTCCCAAGGCGAAAAAGATATGGTACATGGGAAAAATCCTGGATTGGAACGAGGTCATGGTTCACTCCCAGAGCCATGCCCTTCACTACGGCTCATCCGTTTTCGAGGGCATCCGTGCCTACCGCACCGAGAGCGGACCGGCCGTCTTTAGACTGGATGAACACATCCATCGCTTCATGCATTCGGCGAGGGTGCTCAAGATGAAAATTCCCTACACCGAGTCGGAGATCGTGGATGCCATCAAACTCGTGATCCGCGAGAACCGCTTGGAGGCCGCTTACATCCGCCCTCTGATGCTGTACACCTACGGCAACCTGGGGCTCATTCCCAAAGCCTGTCCGGTGGAACTCATCATCTCGACCTGGGAATGGGGTGCCTATTTAGGGAAAGAGTCCAAGCACGGGGTCAGGGTCTACATACTTCCCTGGAGGCGGATCCACCACAGCCAGCACCATATGGGAGCGAAGCTGGGCGGCAACTATGTCCAGTCCACCTTCTGCGGGATGATCGCCCGGGAAAAGGGGTATGACGAGGGGATTTTCCTGAACCTGGAGGGCAACGTGGCCGAGGGACCGGGGGAAAATATTCTGATCGTAAAAGACGGAGTCGTCACGACCAACGACCGAACGGAATCGATCTTGGAGGGCATCACCCGTACGACGGTCCTGAGGATCGCCCAGGACCTCGGCATAAGAACCGAGATCCGCCCCATCACCAAAGGAGATCTATGCGAAGCCGACGAGGTCATGTTCACCGGCACGGCGGTGGAGGTCGTCCCCATCATCCGCATCACAGACGGCTCCGTTCCGGGCGAGCCGGATAAGGAGTGCGTGGTGGCCGACGGTCAGCCCGGACCCTTGACCAAGAAGCTCAGAGCCGCCTACATGGAAACAGTCTCCGGCAAGCGCCCCGAGTACGAAGGTTGGTTGACCTACGTCAACTCCTGACGCACCGTTGGACCCGGCGCGGGCGGCACCCGTTCTCAGATCCGGAATGAACGAATCCCGATTCCTCCCAGCTCTCGAGGGAGGGCTCTATCTGTTGGGCCTCGAACTTCCGGCTCCCACACGGCTTAAAGCCGGGAGGCTGGCCGCGGCCGATCTGAATCCCGGTTCTTTCATCTATGTGGGTCGCGCGAAAAGAAACCTGAACGGACGGCTGCGGCGTCATCTAGGGCGGCCCGATACGGTCTTTTGGCATATCGATTATCTGCGCCCTAAAACCCGGTTGCGGCACATATGGATCAGCCGCGGCTTCTATGATGAATGTCGGACTGTACGGATGATCCTGCGGCACTGTTCCGGAGCCCGCCTCCCCATTCCGGGTTTTGGATCGTCGGACTGTAGGTGCGGAGGTCATCTGGTCCGACTCCCGGCCGGCTTCGACTCCGGTCTGGATCTAGTCGAGCGTATCCCCTTGAGCGAGGTTTATCGAGATGGACATCGATCTTACTCCCATCGGAACGGTTCACTCCCCCTTTAAACACCCACGGGACATCCGCCAGGAGGACTTCTGGACCCCGGACGGATTCGATCCCATCCACGGGAAACTGGAAGTCTTCGCGGAGTTTGCACCCGGCCTAGAGATTATCGAGGGTTTTTCCCACCTGATCGTCCTTTTCGCCTTTCATCGATCCGGCCAGGGAGAGCTGACCGCTCTCCCCCCTTTCGAGAGCCGGGAAAAAGGGGTATTCGCCACCCGCAGCCCACATCGCCCCAATCCCCTGGGCATGACCGTAGTCCGGCTGCTGGAGCGGCAGGGGAACATCCTCGAGGTTGCAGGGGTGGACATGATCGAAGGAACCCCCATCCTGGACATCAAGCCCTACACCCCCCGAGACCTTAAACCGGGCGCCCGCTTCGGCTGGCTGGAAAGGACCTGCCGCTAGCCGCATTTCATCCTCCTCTCGATCCATCCACCGCAGCGGAGTCGCCTCTTGATCCTCAACGGGGATAGAGATCGATTCCGGCTCCTGCGTCCGCTTGTCTTGGGTTCGGGAATCTGATATATAGATGGGGCGATACCGCCATCCACCGCCATCCCTAAACAAGGAGAAGGAGATCACGATGCGTAAAGTGCCGCTTTTTTGGCCTGCCCTAAGCCTGCTGGTCTGTCTTCCGCTGAAGCTGCCGGGTGCGGAGATCTTTCCCTTCGATTACCGGATCGAACAGCTGGAAAACGGACTCAAGATCATATCCATCCCGCTTGATAATCCCCACATCATCTCCTATTACACCATCATCCGATCCGGATCCCGCAACGAAGTCGATCCAGGCAAATCCGGCTTCGCGCATTTTTTCGAGCACATTATTTTCAAGGGAACCAAGGCCGTTCCGCGGGATGCCTATGATGCATACCTGACCCGCCTGGGTGCGGGCACCAACGGCTACACCACCGACGATTACACCTGCTATTACACCGTCTTCGCCGGCCGGGAAAACCTGGAAGAGGTGGTCCGCACCGAGGCCGACCGCTTCATCCATCTTTACTACGATGAGGAGATGCTCAAAACCGAAGCGCCGGTTATCGAGGGTGAATACTATGCCAGCCTATCCAATCCCGGCCGCCGCATCTATGAGCTGTTGCGGGATACCGCCTTTGAGAAACATCCCTATAAACACTCCACCTTGGGATACCTGCGGGACATCAAAGACATGCCTAACCAGTTCGCGTACAGCCGGCTTTTCAAGAGCCGTTTTTACGCCCCGGATAACACCATCCTGATGGTGGTGGGAGACTTCGATCACGCCGACCTCATGGATCTCGTAAGGCGGCATTACGGGGGATGGGAGCGATCCGGTTATACCTTGTCCACACCTGTAGAGCCTCCGCAGGTTCTTGCTAAACGCGCCCACTATGAATGGCCCACCGATACGCTGCCGCGATTGGCCATCGGCTTTCACGGCCCGGCCTATTCCGATACTATGACCGACAAGGCGGCCCTGGACCTGCTGGCCGAAATCTTTTTCTCGCGGCGGGCTCCCCTCTACCAGAAGCTGGTGATCGAGGAGCAGAAGTGCGCCTCTTTTTATGCCGCTTTTGCGGACCACCGGGATCCCTTCCTGCTGATATTCACTGCGGTTGTCAAGGATAACGATGACATGGGATATGTCGAGGAACAGATCTTCGACGAGATCGAACGCACCAAAAACGAGCTGGTCCTGGAGAGCGTCCTGGCGCTGGTCAAATCCAACATCAAATATGCCTTTGCCGAAGCCCTGGGTACCACCGACGGGGTGGCCGGAAGCCTGGCGCTCTTCGTGAGCCTGGCCGAGGATCCCGGCACCATCAACCGGCTTTTCGACCTCTACGAACGCGTCACGCCCGAGATCATGCAAGAGACGGCGAAGAAATATTTCCAGCGGACCAACAGCACCGTGGCCACACTGGCGAGAGGGGAATTCCGATGAAAAAAGCAGCGACCAGCATCCTATCAGGGATCGGAGCCATGAGCCTGGCCCTGCTAATCCTCTCGTGTGTCCGTACGAATCAGGAGCGGCTGACCCTCGAGCTGCTGCCGGTGGGAAATTCGCCGCTGATCGGCTTCCGCATCCTGCTGGAATTCGGCTCCTCCCACGATCCTCCGGGACAGGAGGGGATCGGGGCACTCATGCTGAGCCTGCTGGCGGGAGGCGGCACACGGGATATGAGCTATCGGCAGATCATGGAGGCCTTTTATCCCATGGCCGCGGCGGTCAGGATACAAATGGATAAAGAGATGGCAGCTTTCACCGGAACCATCCACATCGATAATCTGGAGGCCTTTTACGCCATCTTCAAGGACATGCTGCTCAATCCCGGCTTCCGCGCTGAGGATTATGCACGCCTCAAGGCCGACCAGCTGAATTTCCTGCAAAAAAACCTGGTCGGCAACATGGACGAGCAGTTGGGCAAAGAAATCCTCAACCTGATGATGTATGAGGGACAACCCTACGGGCACAACGAAAACGGTACCGTGGAGAGCGTACGCGGCATCACGCTCGAGGATGTCAAAGACTACTACCGGAGACGTTTTCTCCAAGGCAACCTCACTTTAGGCCTGGTGGGCGGATATCCCGCCGACTTTCCGCGGCGCATGGAGGAGGATTTCTCCGTTCTCCCCGAAGGTCACACGCCGACGGTCACTCTCCCCGCTCAGCGCAGGCCGCAGGGCTTGGAATTCGTGATCGCCGAAAAACAGACTCCGGCCACCGCCATCTCCATGGGATTTCCCGTGTCATTGACTCGTGCGGACGACGATTTCTTCGCCCTCTGGATCGCCGTCTCCCACTTCGGAGAGCATCGTCAATCCCTCTCCCATCTGTTCCAGAAGATCCGCGAGGAGCGGGGCCAGAATTATGGAGATTACGCCTATATCGAGCACTTCATTCAGGGCCGGGGAAAATTCCCGGACACCAATTACGGCCGCCAACATCAATATTTCTCCATCTGGATCCGGCCGCTGGCCAACACCAACCGCCACTTCGTGCTCCGTCTGGCTCTGCGGGAACTGAGAAGGCTGGTGGAGGAGGGGATACCGGAGGACCGTTTCCGGCTGACGCAGCAGTACCTGCTCAACTCCACCCGGCTCTATGCCCAAACCCTGCAGGAGCGTTTAGGGTGGAAGATGGACTCTCGCTATTACGGTAATGACGACTTCCTGGCGGAGGCCCAGAAACGGCTCGCCCGGGTGAGCCATCTACAGGTCAATGCCGCCATCCGCAAATATCTTGATTTCGAGAATGTGTACATCGCCGTGATCACTCAAGATGCCCACGCCTTCAAGGACGCTTTGGTGGCCAACACCCCCTCGCCCATCACCTACGCCAATCCCGACATGCCTTCAGCGATCCTGGACGAAGACCTGATCATCCAGTCATTCCCGCTGGATGTGACGCCGGATAAGGTCCGTATCGCCGCAGCCGCGCATTTTTTCCAGCGGACCGGAGTCCCGGACGAGTGACCGAAGCCGGCGAAGACTCGCCATCCGCTGAATGTCGGCCTCTCGGAGAGCTGACTGTACCGGAGGTGAGACGGCTCAGATCCGGCGCGAGCTCAACGATAGGAGGGTTCTATGCGCATTCCACACCACCTGGCCTCCCTGCCCCTGGTTTTGAGTCTAGGCGTGCAAACGCCGGGGTCACAGGATCTGCTGCAAAACCTGGGCCGGTTCCAGGACTTTCAAAGTCGGCGCGTCTCCTCCTTTGACCGGACCGGAGGGAACAACGACCGCATTTCGATTTCACCCGGCGAAACGGCATTACTGGCTGAGATCCCGGGGCCGGCCGCGATCCATCACATCTGGGTGACCATTGCGGCGGAGGCATTTTACGGCCGCAAAATCGTCCTCCGCATGTATTGGGATGAAGAGACCGATCCTTCGGTGGAGGCCCCGATCGGCGACTTCTTCGGAGTAGGGCATGGATTGAACCGCGACCTCAGCTCACTGGCCATCGCCTGCTCATCGCTGGGACGCGCCCGGAACTGCTACTGGTTCATGCCCTTTAGAAGATCAGCGCGGATCACCGTCTCCAACCAAGGCCAAGAAGAAGTGGGGGCGTTTTACTACTACATCGACTATCGGTCTCTCTCAGCTTCGGACATCGCCACGCCGTATTTTCACGCCCAATACCGGCAGGAGATGCCCTGCACGCCCGAGAAGAACTATTTGATTTTGGAAGCTTCGGGAACGGGGCATTATGTAGGCTGCAACCTCAGCATCCTCCAGCGCGCCATGGGATGGTGGGGTGAAGGAGACGACATGATCCTGGTCGACGGGGAAGAATTCCCCTCCCTCCACGGGACCGGATCGGAGGACTATTTTTCCGATGCCTGGGGCATGCGGGAGGATGAGAACCTTTTCTACGGCTGTCCCCTTCAGGAGCCCGATTTCAAAGCCGGGGCCAAAGCCACGGTGTACCGCCACCACATTCCGGATCCCATTCCATTCCGGCGATCCATCCAAGTTTCCATCGAGCACGGACACGCCAACGACCGCTCGGATTATTATTCTTCGGTTGCCTATTGGTATCAAGCCGAACCGCATGCCGTTTTCCCGGCCCTCCCCCCGGTGGCGGCGCGGCTACCCTTCGCTTTGGAATTCCCCGGGCTTCACCTCCCCTTGTGGAAGAGAGTTCCGGCAGCCGACGCCTCCGCCTTTCGTGATGAGGCAAGCGGCATGACCGTGTCGGCACCCAGGCTGACATTTTTCCAGACCTCCTTTTATGATCCCCAGGGGGCACGGTACCCGGTTGTCACCACCGACCGTGCCGCGACGGGTGAAGAGATCGAAGTCTCTCTGGAAGCCGAGGTGGGTGAGCTCTACGACATCCGTCTCACCTACTTGAAGGGCCCGGCCAGGGGGGATGTGCGCATCGTCCGCATCCATCGGGGAGCCGCCACAGAATCCCTGTCCGCCTCACTCTTTCCCGGATTTGCGCGCGATCGAGGGATTGCGCAAGGCACTCTCCCCAATGTCCGGCTGCAGCAGGGCAGCAACACGCTGGTGTTCCAAGTCGTAGGCAAATCTCCCGAGTCCATGGGCAGTGATTTCGGACTGGTGGGGATGAGCCTCTCGCCGTCTCGGCCTCACTTCATCCGGAAATGGAATCTCATCGGTCCTTTCGATGCGCCGGACATGTCACATCTCCAGGCTGTCTATCCACCGGAAAGGGAAATCGACCTGGCTGCTACATACCCAGGTAAGAATGGCCGGGCCATCCGCTGGATTCGGGTAAAGGCACCCGAGTCCGGATGGATCAAGCTCGAAGACCTGATGGAACCCAAGGAACGAGCGGTGGCCTACGGATTGGCCCATATCCATACGACCGAGGAGCTTGATGCCCATCTCCTGATCGGCAGCGATGACGGAGTCCGCATCTGGCTCAACGGCCGGATGGTGCACGACAATCCGGCCTATCGGGGGGCTTATCCCGACCAGGACCGGATCAAGGTTCATCTGCATCCGGGCTGGAACGACCTGCTCGTCAAAGTGCTGCAGGGCGCCGGCGGCTGGGGATTTTATGCGCGCTTCGCCGATCCCGACCGGACCTTGGTCTATTCCGCGGAGCGCAGATGAATCACGGGCTTGATCCCAGAGACTAGGAGGGCTGCGCTCCTTGAGCAACTGGATCGATCTCCTGAAGGGAGATGCCCGGGAATGGCTGCAGGAAGGGGAAAATCCCTCCGTCCGCTATTTCACCTTGCTCGATATCTTAGAGCGGAAAACGACCGACCCACTCGTTACCGCGGCCAAATCCCGCATCATGCATTCCGGAGTGGTCCCCAAGATCCTGTCCGGCCAGAATCCCGGAGGGTACTGGGAGCGCGCGGAAGATTTCTACATCCGCACCAAATACCGCGGCACCGTATGGCAGCTGATCATCTTGGCGGAGATGGGCGCGGACGGCCGTGATCCGCGCCTCCAACATGCCTGCGAATTCATACTGGACTGGTCACAAGACCGACAAAGCGGGGGCTTCGCCTACCGTGGAAGCCGGGCCGGGGGAGGGAATCACAGCGGGGTTCTTCCGTGCTTGACCGGCAACATGGTGTGGAGCCTTATCCGGCTGGGTAGGGAAAAGGACTCTCGCGTGCAGCACGGTATCCGCTGGCTGACGGAGTTCCTCCGTTTCGACGATGGAGAGACTCGCCCGCCATCCGAATGGCCCTACCATCGATGGGAACAATGCTGGGGGCGGCACACCTGTATTCCCGGAGTCGTCAAAGCCCTCAAGGCGGCGGCGGAGATCCATTTCGCCAGGCGCACACCCGCGGTCAAAAAACTCATCTCCCGGGGAGCGGAATTCATGCTCCGCCACCACCTGTTTAAACGCAGCCATGACCTGGGGCGGGCCGCCAAGCCCAAGTGGACACGCTTCGGCTTCCCCACCATGTGGGACATCGACGCGCTTGAAGCTGCGGACATCCTGCTCAGGCTGGGGATCCGGGACGACCGCATGCAGGAAACCATGGATCTGATTCTATCCAAACAGGATGATCAAGGCCGCTGGTCACTTGAAAACACCTTCAACGGGCGCTTCCGCATCAACATCGATCGAAAAGGCCGCCCCAGCAAATGGGTCACGCTTATCGCCCTCCGGGTGCTCAAAGCCTTTTTTGGGGGAATGTCAGGACAGAAAGAACCGTCGTCGTGAGCACGATCAGGACTCACCAGCGTCCCGCGGCGCTCTTTGAAACCAACCCAACCGAAGGCTGGCCTCGGTGCTCCCCCAAAGGACCAGAAATATGTGCAGGGTGACCCGTAGAAACATCACCCCGGCCGGCTCGGCATCAAAGGCCAGGCGGGACGCTCCCCTCAAAAGAGCCCCCCATCCAAGATAAAACAGCAGTGCGACCGCCACCCGGGCCGCTCGAAGGATGAATCCGGCGCAATCCTCCGGCAATCCCCTGCGACAGGCCGCCAGGAATCCCAAGTTGATTCCCAGCAGAGCGGCAAGCCCCTCCCGGTTGATACCGGGTACGGCGGCAAGCACGAGGGGCAGGCCCGCCAGATAAAACTGCAGAACAAGGGAACCGCCGAGGGTCCTTCTTTTCCTGGTGGTTCCCTCGACCAGGTCCTGGAACCAGAGGCGCCGGTACATCCCATGATAGAACAGGACCACGGCGGCCGCACCTATCCCATACCCGGCCAGCACATCGGCCAGGAAATGACGCCCCAAGTAGAGCCGCGAAAAGGGTATGAAAATCATCGCCGCGGCGGCCCAGAGCCACAGGCCGGTATTCCGAAGCATCAAGGCCGCCGATCCCCATAGAGCCACCGCGCCGCTGGCATGACCGGAGGGAAAGCCCCAGGAATCCCAGGGCCGGGCGCGAAAGAGGCGGACGGCCTGCTCCGGAAGTCCTCCCAAAAAGCTTCCGGCGCCCATCCCGGAAAATGGGGCGGGCTCGACAGCACCCCGCCCCAACATAAGGACCCGATGATCCACGTTGCAGGGCCGGGGAAGGGCGAAGATCTGCTTCAAATAATGCGTAACCAGGCCGGTCCAGAGAACCGCATGGAGCAGCACGAATCCGGCACGAAAACTTATGCCGAAGAGCACCACCAGCACGAAAGGAGCGATCCAATGGACGAATCCGATCTCGGTCCAGAAGCGAAAGAATCCGGTCCAGAATTCGGTGGCTCCGGATTGAATAAGAATGATAATCTCGGTCTGAAACATGGGACCTCGTTTCAGGGATCAAGGGGGATTTCCCACACCAACACCTCTCCGAGATGGAGGCCCAAGAATGCGTTCCAGGCGGCATCATCGACCTTGAGACGCATGGCTATTTGGTTTTAGCTTTTAAAAGTTCGCTCGCGATCGATGTCATCCGATTCCAGGCCTCCCGGACATGATTTTCCCTGGTATTCCGGGATCCGATGGCCATGCGGATCACGAAGCGACCTCGGAGCGTGGTCTGCGTCAGCAGAAGTCGGCCGGTTTGGTTGAGCCGCCCGATGAACGCCTTGTTGAGACGATTGAGATCCTCTTCGGATCGGCCGTCGTTCAAACGAAAACAGACCAGGCTCAGAGGGACCGGCGCCATGAGTTCGAAATGAGGATGGGATTCCATCCATTCTTTAAAGAGCTGGGCCAGGCGGATATGCTCGCGGATGAGGGCCTGCAGTCCTTCCACGCCGTAAGAACGCAGCACGAACCACAGCTTCAAGGCCCGAAAGCGCCGACCCAGCTGGATTCCCCAATCTCGATAGTTCTTGACCTGAGAGTCCACGCCGGTCTTGAGGTATTCGGGATGGATCTCGAAGGTCCGGATCAAATATCCCGGATCTTTGACAAAGTAGGCCGAGCAATCGAAATTGGTCAGCATCCACTTGTGGGGATTGAACACCAGCGAATCCACATACTCCGCGCCTTGGAACATCTCCTGTTTTTCCGGCAGGATGGCGGCGGTCCCGGCGTAAGCTGCGTCCACGTGCAGCCAGATCCCATGGCGTCGGCATATGCGGCCGATCGGCTCCAGAGGATCCATACCGGAAGAGGAAGTCGTCCCCACCGTGGCCACCACGCAGGCGGGGCGCAAACCGTCGGCTTCATCCGCCCGTATGGCTTCTTCCAGCCTATCCGGGATCATGGCGAAAGCGTCGTCGGTTAAAATCTTTCGGAGATTCTCCTTTCCGAACCCGGCGATCTTGACGCCTTTTTCGATGCTGGAATGGGCTTCTTCGGAGGCATAGACCACCAACGGTTCCCTAAGCCCCCTCCGGTTGGCTTGAAAATCGGTGATCTTCTCCCGAGCTGTTAACAGAGCGACCAGGGAAGCTGTAGAGGCCGTGTCTTGAATGACACCGGTCCATCCTTTGGGGAGCCCGAGGAGCTTGCGCAGCCACTCCATCATCACCTCTTCCAGCTCGGCCGCAGCCGGGGATGTTTCCCAGATCATGCACTGTGCGCCGATCCCGGCCGTGAGCAGTTCCGCCAGTACCGAGGGCGGGCTGTTGTTGGCCGAGAAATAAGCGAACCAGGACGGATGCTGCCAATGGGTGATTCCCGGCACGACGACCTTTTCAAAATCCCGGAATACGGCCTCCATAGATTCTCCATGCGATGGAGCCGCCGTGGGAAGTTTTTTCTTGACATCGCCGGGCTGAAGTGCCGGCCGCACCGGATAGCGGCCGACATCCTCCAGATATTCGGCGACCCAATCGATAAAGCGGTGGCCCCAAAGACGGAACTCTTCTCGGTCCATGGATATCTCCTTCTTGTCCGCCGATATCGCTACGGCACACATTCTAACCGGTCCGGTGACTAAAAACCACCCGAACCTTTTATTTCCTCGCCATCGCCCCTCCAAGCGAGGCGAGATAAGGCGCACAACATGCAAAAAATGCTTTTAAGGGCCGAAAGCGTGAAAAAGTGCGATTTTAAGGGCAATATCGTGCCCGTAATGCCCTCAATAAAGGAAATTCAATTCATTCGAAAAAAAAGCTTGAATTCAAGCCATAATCTATGATATAATAATATTCTCGTCACAAAAGGGAAACTAAAGAATTTAAAAATCGGTTCTGTTTTATCTCCATCTCCTTTAAAATATTTGACATACATAATTTTTGGAGTCCGGCGGCGCGCCGCACCCATCTCTGTTGATCCTGAAACCGCCTCTCTTGAGACCAGCACAGCGGCAAATAATCCCGGTTTTCCAGTAAATCCGTTTTTTCACCCCAAAAAAATGCAAAAAAGGCAACTCTTTCCCCGGTTTTAGCGTATATAGCAATGGAATGGTTAAAATGAGAGCCACACAGGAAGCAAAACTTACGCAAGTCCCTCCTCTTTACCCCTCCTTTTATCGAAGGATTGAGATAGATTCCCCTAATCTTTAATCCATCCCCATGGCAGCTGCCCGTTTCTCCCTGAAACGGGCAGCTCACCTCATCCTTCGGGAGCATCTCTCCAAAAGTTGACAAACTTTGCCGATTGAGGCAAGTTGACATCATTCCCATGAGCAGGATCCGTAACCTTCCGTTGGCCATCACCATGCTGTTTGTCGGGTTGGGATTGGCCGCCGTCTTTTTTCTTTCCCGGGGAGATCCCGGAGCGGTCACGTGCAGCAGCGGGAATACGGAGGAAGCACGGTATTACGAGCGGATCATCTGCGCCGCTCCCAGCATCACCGAGATCGTCCTTTCCCTGGGCTTGGGAGCCCGTGTTGTAGGAGTCAGCGATTTTTCCGTATTTCCATCCGAGGCGCTGGAGATTCCCCGGATCGGCGGCCTGATAAATCCCAACCGGGAAAAGATCCTCGCCTTGGAGCCGGATCTCATCATCCTCCAGGGAAAACATGAGACGCTGGCGCGCTTCTGTCGGGAACAGGGCATAGCCGAGCTTTCGGTGGATATCGACCGCATCTCTGACATCCTGGCGGCCATAAGGAAGATCGGATCTGAACTGGGAGCAAGGACGGTGGCCGACCGGCTGGCGGCAGAGATCGAAGGCGAGCTGACAGAGCTTTCCAGGAAGGTGCGGGAACGCCCCCCGCGCAAGGTTTTTTTGGGACTGGGGCACACGCCGGGGGATCTGACCGGATTCATGACCACCGGATCCGGAACCTTCCTCCATGAGTTGGTCGAATCGGCGGGCGGCATCAATATTTTCGCCGACGCAAAAGGATCCTATCCCAGGATCTCCAAGGAGGCCCTGGTTCAACGTCGGCCGGATCTCATCATAGAGATTCTGGCGGAAGGGATCAGCCCGGACAATCGTCGGCTCCTGCGGAAGGACTGGGAGCGGCTGGCCTCCCTGCCGGCGGTGAAGGCCGGCCGAATTTATTTTTTGAGCGATGATTATCTATTGATCCCGGGAGTGCGGGTGGCACAGACCGCACGCCGACTGGTGCGCATCATCCATCCAAATCTCCTGGAGAGCCGGCATGATTGACCTCCGGAACATCCGGCATCGCTTCGCCGAATCCGACTGGGAGCTGGTTGTACCCCGGCTGCCGGTTCCGGAGGGAGACGTTTTGGCTATCATCGGCCCCAACGGCTCCGGGAAGACCACGCTGCTGCGTATCGCCTCCGGTCTGCTCCGCCCCCTCGAAGGGGCCGTACGCCTGCAAGGCATGGATATCGCACGCATGAGCCGGCGCGCCATCGCACAGGATCTGGGCTATCTTCCTCAGGAGCCGAGCAGTGAGTATGACCTGAGGGTGGAAGAATTGGCGGCCATGGGCCGTTATCCCCATATCGGAGGATGGGGACGCCTGTCCTCGGCCGACCGCAGGGCCGTCGACCGCAGCCTCGAGTTGACCGGAATGGCCGGCCTACGCAGTCGGAAGCTGTCTAAACTATCGGGAGGGGAAAAGAAGCGTGCCTTTTTGGCTTCCGTGCTGGCACAGCAGCCCCGCTTCCTGCTGCTGGACGAACCCACCGCGGCGCTCGACCTCCCGCATCAGATTCGCTTCTTTCGCCTGCTGCACGATCTGGCTCAGGAAGGCATGGGGGTGGCGGTGGTCACTCATGACGTCAACCTGGCCTCCCTGTACAGCGACCGGCTGCTGCTGCTTTCCGCCGGAGAGAGTCTCGCTTTAGGCCCCCCCCACCAGGTGCTCACGGAACGAACTGTGAGCGACGTATACGGCCCCGATGTTATCTTGTACCGTCATCAGGAATGCGGCCGTCCCATCTTGATCCCCCGGACCGCAGGGGAGGAATCCCCTTGAAGCATAGGGCCCTGATCGGATTCGCGATCCTTTTTGCAGGGGCGCTTGTGATATGCCCGTGGATAGGGCCGGAACCGTTGCATTATCCTGATATCACACTCTTCATAAAGGGCATTGCGCGACCCGCAGGGGAAATATTCTGGCTTCAAAGGATACCGCGGGTCCTGCTGGCCCTGATGGCCGGGGGCACCCTGGCTGTGGTAGGGGCCGCATTCCAGGTTTTGTTTCGGAATCCATTGGTTGAACCCTTCACCCTCGGCATAAGCGGCGGGGCCGCCCTGGGAGCCTTCCTGACAATTTCGTTTCCGGCTCTCTGGGTAACCTGGGGACCCTTCGGATCCCTGCAGCTGTTCGCGGTGGCAGGCGCGGCCGCAGCCCTCACCCTGATCCATCGCTTGGCCTGCCGGCCCCAAGGCATGTCGGTCACCACCCTCCTCCTGGCCGGTGTCACCGTGAGCATCATCTGCGCCGGCGCCATCCTTCTCCTTACTTACCTGGCCGAGCCCCATGCCTTGGTGGCGTTCCAGCGCTGGATGATGGGAGGCCTGGACATCATTGGCTATCGTCCGCTGGGAGGGATTGTGCCGCTGTTGGTTCCTGGATTGGGTCTGCTTTTTTACCATGCCCGCGACCTCAACCACATCGCCCTCAGTGAAGAGATGGCCATGGGCCACGGAGTGGATGTTTTATTGGTGCGCCGTAATGTATTCATCGGAGGAGGATTGGCCACCGCGGCCGTAGTGGCCTTGGTGGGGCCGATCGCCTTCGTCGGCCTGATCGTCCCTCATGCCGTAAGAAGACTGAGCGGAGTCGATCAGAGGACGGTCCTGCCGGCCGCATTTTTATTGGGAGGGGCGTCTCTTGCGATCTGCGACACCCTGGCGCGGACCGTAATAGCGCCGACCGAGCTTCCGGTGGGAATCATCACCGCCATTCTTGGAGGTCCGCTGTTCATACACCTATTGGTCTCGCGGCGATGGCAGTAGAATCCGCTTCGATTTTGTCCCCAATCGGGCCCGAGGCGATCATGCCAAAACGGTGTGCGGAGAAGCGGTGAATCCCTCAAAGAGAGTAAGAAGGACTATAGGATTACATGATGCCCTCAACAAGATACCGCCGCTTCAGCGATCATCTGCGGCAAAAATTCGGATGCCGGGTGCATAAGATCTCCTTGGATGCCGGCCTGAGCTGTCCCAACCGGGACGGGTCCATCAGCCTCAATGGGTGTCTGTTTTGTGATCCGGCCGGCGGATCCGGCCGTAAAAGCGAGCGGGCGGCCGCCCCGGTTTCGCAGCAGATGCGGGACGCCATGGTAAACCTGCGCAGGCGTTATGGGGCGGAAAAATTCATCGCCTACTTTCAAAGCTTCACCAACACCTACGCCCCGATCGATAAGCTGAAGGCGATCTATGATGAGGCGGTTGGCTTCGAAGATGTTGTGGGCCTTTCCATCGCCACCCGTCCGGACTGTCTGGGCAGGGAAATCCTCTCCCTCATCGCTTCCTATACCACCGAATATGACACCTGGGTCGAACTGGGGGTGCAGTCCATGCGGGAAGAGAGCCTTCAGGCCATCGAGCGGGGTCACGGTGTCGCGGCCATTAAGAGCGCCGTCCGCATGCTCAAGCAGCGACGCATCCAGGTGTGCGCCCACCTTATCGTGGGGCTGCCCGGAGAGGGCACGCAGGACATGATTGCGACGGCCCGGGAGGTCTCCGAACTGGGCGTGGATGCGGTCAAGTTTCATATGCTCTATGTCACAAGTACGTCCCGCCTCGCCGAGGTCTTTAGACAAGGCCGGCTTCGGCTTCTAACGCGTGAAGATTATGTCCGGACTGTGGTTCATCTCCTGGAGCATCTGGCCCCGCATATTCTGATCCAGAGACTGGTCAGCGAGGCCCATCCCGACCTGCTCCTCGCGCCGGAGTGGCTTAGGCACAAATCCTCGGTCATCCGAGACATCGAGCAGGAACTTGAGGCGCAGGATGCCTGGCAGGGGAAAGCCGTAGGGGCGGAGTTCCGGACCTAATGTCGGCCCCGAAAACCAGCGCGCGGCGCATGCCGCTTCGATTTCCGGCCACTCCTGATTCATGAAGCATAGTCACAGACAGGGCCAAGCGGGGTGACACATCCCCGCCTCCGCAATGATAGAAAACCGCAGGCCAGATGAGAAGTGGCCATGCTTCCGCCGCCGAAATTTAGCTGATTCGGTATCTTTAGTTTGGAGAGCCGAAACCGTTAAGACTTGAGACGAAAAAATGGTCACGAGATCTTGGGAGAAGACTCAAGGTATTACCTCAATAATTACAGTTTAATACATATATCAGAATTCAACCCGCCAATCAGCGGATCTTTAAAGGAAGTTGAATATTATATAAATAAGACGGATATAGGGATTATACGCAAACCTGATGCTTTTGCAGATTATACAGGTCCATTTGGAAATTCAATGATACTCTTTTTGATAATTGAAGATGATGTCATCGAAGATGCAAAATTTCAGTACAAAGGATGCGCTGGTGCAGCTTGCTGTGGCTCTGCTCTTTGTAGCTTGCTCAAGGGAAAGACCATCCAGGAAGCAAATAGAATTACCCACGAGAATTTAATAAACCACCTTGGAGCTACTCCCAATGATGAGTTTGATTGTCCCTTATTAGTGACAAGGACACTTAAAAAGCCGATTCGGAGGTATCAGAAGAGGAGCTGAGAAGGTCGTATATTTTGCCGGAAAAAACCCAGAACATCCTGCAAGTTTTGGGATAGATTCGTGATGGCTTCTTGAGTCATCCCCGCATAACCGAACCGAATACATTGGGGAGCTCCGAAGACTGAGGCAGGAACGGCACTGAATTTTTCAAGCTCAAGGGCTTTATCGACAAAAGCCTTATCATCACATTCAATATCTTTTGGCAGCCTTACCAGTACACTGATTGCACCTGAAGGAAAATCTTTATCTCTACCAGCAAGAGTAAATCCCTTTTCTCTGAGGATCGAAATCAAAAGCTCACAACGGATTCTGAGTTCTTCCTTTATTTGAGTGATTATGTGAGGTGACCGACCGTTTTCAAAGACTTTCACCTCTTCTTTCAAGAGATCAATGAGAATGTTTTGTCCGAGCGTATTCGGAGAGGAAGAGAAAGAGCGGATCATATTGGGCATCCAGGAATTTATGAACATTTCATCGGTAGACAATATATACCCGACCCTTGCTCCTGGAATGAGGTATTCCTTGGAGGCAGAGCTGACCACAACTGTTCTTTCTGGAACAAAAGACAGCATGGATTGAGGTTCCCCCTTGTATCGGATGAAGTTATAGACTTCATCGGAAATGATGATGAGGTTCATTTTCCTGGCAAGTTCAGCTAGATGCATCAATTCTTCTTCAGATAAAACATCGCCCGAGGGATTGTTGGGGAAATTGATGAGCAGTGAAGTGATTTTATTCTCTTGAACGAATTTTTCTGCCCGTCGAAAGTCCGGATTATAGTCCTTGTCGAATAGATCCAATACTACCGGATTTCCGCCGGCATTCTGTATGATTCCCTTGTAATTGCTCCAATGGAGAGACATGAGTCCGATGTTTTGATGGTATGCAAACAGATGCATCAAGATCGCCAATCCCTCTGTTGCTCCTGAGACGATCGCCACATTTTTTTTGTCAGACCCTCTAGAGGAATTCCAGGACGATTATTAAGTCTATATGCAAAAGTCCAGAACCGCCCAACCAGATCACGAAGTTCTTCCAGCCCGAAAGAGGGTCCGTATTATATTTCTTTTTCAGGGAGAATTCCTACAATTTGACCTTGATCACTTCGAATATAGCCGGGTTTCTCGGCGGCCATTTCCTTTGCTTTAGCCGCAATGGCAGGAATAACAGGTTTTGAGGATAGGGTTTCACGGATTCCTCGGGGCATGTATGTCCATGCCCGCTCCATAAGGGGATTTGTAAAAGAAAATTTGCTTTGCATTTCATAAATTCCTTTGCTTTCCGTTCAATTAGGGATGGCTAAAATCATGAGATAACTATTTCCCGTCCAACCCCGATTTTAAGATAATCGCTGCCATAAGCGCTTTTAAAAAGGGCATGTGAGAGTTCGCCGGAACAGTGAGCGGGACCGACTTTTTGAACACGGGCTTGCCTAAAACTCGTAATGAGAGCCTGGATCTCCATTTTTTCAAATCCTGCCAGATGAAATCCGCCCATTACTAGATAGATTGGACTATCAAACCAGGAAAGGACATGATCGATGATTGTCACGACCCGAGGATGCGCGCATCCTGTAATCAGTATGAGTCCTCTGTGGGTATCCAGAATCAAGGATTGTTCTTTGATCCATCCTGGGATGACCCCTGTCGTATAAACGTCCGCACAAATATTTTGAAATTCTTTTACTTCTACCAAGTCGGCACCTTTAGCACCGATGGAATCCTTGAAGGTCTGCGAGAAGAAATTCGGAAGCCACACATCGATATTTTGATTTTCCTCGAGCAGTGACGCCAGCCCCCCGGTATGGTCTCTGTGATCATGCGAAATCAGTACTGTTTCTATTTGCTGCGGTGTTAATCCCAGTTTCGCCATGTTGCCCAACAGAATCTTTCCGGATGCGCCGGTGTCGAAAAGGATAGTCCTGGGCATCCCCTGGATTAGGCAAGAGAATCCCCAGTCCTTGATCATGTCATCTCGGTAGCTTAGATTGTCATACAGTATGGAAACCTTGATGGGTTTCGGATATTTTATCATCATTTTCTGTCCCTGCGAGATCAGGTGTTACAAACAAATCATGCTTGGTGTGGATCCATGGTTCCGCCGTTATAGACCAGGGATTTATGGATTTTGTCATGAAGTTCCTTGGTTTTGGGAATGATGATACCTCCGTAGAGTGGATCGGGGTGCTGCCCGGCATGGATTACGTTTGTATACATGCCGTAATTCCTGATATCTTTCATTTTTCTCGTCCTTCCTTATATAATGCCGAGCTTTGTCATAATATCTCCCTGATTTTTTCCTGTTTCGAGTTCATCTTTCTCAGCTCACATCACATACTTGATTTACAAAGTCGTTATAAACGTCTTTTGATGTTCCGGATATCCCTGTTATGATCTGGATCCCTGCCGAATGTAGAATCTGGCTAGCCTTCGACCCGACATGTCCGGTCAAGAGGATCTTTACGCCTTTGCTGGCAAGCCATTGGGCAGATTCAATTCCCACATTCTGGGCTGCTTCCGTCTTGGGATTTCTGACAGCTTCAATTTTCATATCCTTGGGATCGAACACCAAAAAATACTGAGCCCGTCCGAAACGAGGATCAATAGGGGAATTCAGGTCCGAGCCCTGTGCCGTGATGCAAATCTTTTCACCAGGTGACATCGGAATCTGCTCTTCTGGCTGCTCATGCTCAGACTTTTGTCTATGGTTGTGTTGATGGTCACACGGATCGTGGGCTGCTTTCATATTCGCTCCTTTCCGGCACTAATATAAAAGCATTAAAAAATGTTACACAAGCGGCGAATTTTCTTGGGAGACCATGAATGTGCAGTTTTTTTGATGGCGATCCAAATGGCATCCAGATTTTCAAACCATCGATTGGTGGT
>Ga0180437_10004589_pt1 | contig 19581 bp, 13 predicted proteins | sample SS_ome_4_FD_132410 | JGI IMG/M metagenome (GOLD analysis project Ga0180437, IMG submission 132410) | Hypersaline lake sediment archaeal communities from the Salton Sea, California, USA - SS_3_D_1 metaG | ecosystem: Environmental > Aquatic > Non-marine Saline and Alkaline > Hypersaline >... | reverse complement strand
GTTTTCCATATTTTTGTTGGAGCTCCACGACCTTTTTAAAAAACTTCAAGCCCATTATCGTAGGTTCTCCTCCCTGCCATCCAAACGCGTAAGAATTACCTTGATTCGTCCTCATGTAGCTTGCTATCATTGCTTCTAATACTTCATCTGACATGCGAGGCACGTGTTCAAGACCATTTAAATGGTCAATGTAAAAGCAATATTCGCATCTCAAGTTGCAATCTGCTGAGGCTGGTTTTATCAGTAACGAGAATGGTTTCATGAGCTTCTTTTAATAAATAATGCAATATATAAGATTATAATAATAAAGAATATTTTATTCTTCTTCAAGATGATCAAAAATGCAACTATAATGGTCATTAAATGATATAAAGCTGATATAATATGCCTATAAATATTTCACCAGTTAATGCAAGAGGAGGTGCTGCGAGCGGAATTTCTGTTGTTTGGGACGATGGACAGTTTGTCGTGATAAGTGCTCCCAAAGGATTAGTTGCGTGCGGGGCAATCGATGCAGATGTAATGGATAAAGCGAACTTGGCGGTTGCGGTTTCTGAGGGAACGATTGAACATCCCCTTGTGACTCCTGATGACTTATTAAACGCAAAAATCATGAGAATAACTTCAAAAGCAATGGAATTGGGGATAGAAATTGGAATGAGTGGTCAAGAAGCCCTTGAAAAGTTGTTCTAATCCCTCATTTAAAATCAGGTAAATATTTCTTTTGCAATTCAAACATTTCGTCAAAAATGTTCTCTGCCATTTCAAAGCTTCCGACATTCGGATTAATGGCAAGAGCTGTTATGGCTAACTCTTTAGATTGGTTTAGCACGGCATCTACAACCACGTCTTGAACGGACGCCTCAATGCGTAATATCGCCGCAATATCGCTTGGTAAGGTTCCATATTTAATTCCATGAACGCCCTTCTTATTTACTAACGCAGGACCCTCTACAATTAAATCTTGAGGCAAGTTTTCTATAAATCCATCGTTTGGGTAATTTACAGAACTCTCGTAAGCATTAGCGTCAGTTATGATTTCTTCGATGATCGGGATTGCTCTTTCCCCGGGTGTTGCTTGAGGTAAAAATCCCCTTCTTGGAATCTTTCCCCGTTTCAATATCTTATACTTTTTCATTATCTTATCGTGTAAACCCGTTCCCACCTGTTCACCGTACTCGACATAACTTTCTTGAGGCTCTAGAAATTCGTGAGCAAATTGTAAATATTCTCCCATGTGGTTGTCTCCTGCGTGTGGCCAGAATTTAAACCTTTTATAGACCTCAAACGATAACGTGGAAATTTCCCATTTATTTTCTTTTTCTTTAAAATGCTCTAAAGCCCGAGCATTAAATTCAGGTATTAGATCCTTTCCAGTTTTTGAATCTTCTAGACCCATTAAAAACCCGAAGTGATTCAAGCCAACAACAGTTAATTTTAAGTCTTCTATTGGCATATTGATGATATTTGGAAGGTGATGATTGAGTATTGCTATTTGATGGCAGAGCCCAATACATTTAATTTCCGAAGTCCTCTTAATTGCTAGATTGATATAGGGAAGTGGATTTGAATAATTTATGAATAAAGCATCGGGACATATTTTTTCGGCATCTTTAACAATCTCGATTATTGGAAGTATGTTTCTAAAGGCTTGAAATATTCCTCCTGGTCCCCCACACTCTCCCATTATTTGCGTTGATCCGTGTTTTCTTGGAATCTTGTAATCCTGCCACCAATGCGTGAAGCGAGGACCATGAGTTATGGAATTTATTATGAAATCAGCGTCTTTAAACGCTTCTTTTCTGTTTGTCGTCCTTTCCAAGGTAATCTTGTTGCCTTTAATATCGTTTTCAGCATCCATCAGCTCAAAAATAATGCCTAATCTTTCCTTGTCGATATCGTGCATCATTATAGTAACGCCGTCTAATTTATTAGATAAATAGACATCTGTCATTGTAGATGGCCCGAACATAACACTGCCCGCTCCCACCAGCACAATTTTTGTATCAATCATTTTTTTAACCTTTATTAATAATAATATTACTACAAAAGCTCTCCTTCAGGAGTAAGTCCAAGACGTTCGTATTGTTCGAGGGGCGCCTCGTTTTCCTTCATCTTTTCAACTAAGAGTTTTATCATTCTCTTTTCTATCTCGGTGTCTATCAAGGGATTTTCTTGATTAGGATCGTTTTGAAGGTCAAATAGCATTGTTCCATAGTGATGCGAGTTGGATATAAAATTGGTTGTCTTGATTTTCATCGTCTTACACCTCTTCGTAAACGAAAACGGTTCTGCTAACTCTACTGTTCTCATTTCTCGTAAAGTAAACAATTCTGACATGTGCGTTGGCATAACCGTGTATTCGTAAAGTGGCGCATTTCTCCGTCTTGCTGGAGCTCTCATATAGATATAACGACCGTCTGTAACATTAACCTGGGCCCCATGATATCCAAAAAGAGCTGCTTCTCTTACTTTAACATCAGACTCAATCGTGTCTATTAATGATTTTCCCTGCATGTCTTTAGGAATCTCAATTCCAAAAAATTCAAGAATGGTTGGAGCAAGATCAATTGTTTGTACTAATGCGCTCCTTCTTTCATTTTTTTTTCCAGATCTTGGATCCCAAATAAATAATGGAGTGTGCGCAATTTCGTTATATACAGGCTGAACCATTTTTCCCCACCAATCTTTCTCCCCCAATAAAAATCCATGGTCGGTGTTCACGATGAGCTTCGTGTCTTTCCACATGTTTTTTTCATCCATTATATCTAAAACTTTTCCGAGATGATGAACGCACATGCTCACTGACGCAGCGTATTCGTAGCGACAATGCTGAACTTGCTCTGGCGTTTCTTTCACCATGGTATAGTTAGGCCAGTCAAAATGCGGGCCATTGTAGTCGTGCTTGTACAAGTCCTTGTATTTTTGCTGAGTGAAGTAAGGTTCGTGAGGATCAAATGTTTCAATATGTAAAAACCAATTATCTTCCTTGTAATTAGTCTCAATAAACTCCAATCCCATTTTAAAAGTAACTGCTTGAGGCTGGTCTTCTTCTTTTTGCATGTATTTCCTGTTAACCCAATCCTGACGCCAACCAGCCTCGCTCTCTCGCATATTGGGCACGTGTTCGGGAATATTCGGGTCTTTTACTTCTCCTTTCCATAAATCTCCCTCTTGCCCTCGCGAGATTTCCCATGAACTATATCTATTATGATATGTACATCCTCCATCTTCCCAATAGTGGTAGTGATCGCTTACGAGGTGCGTGTAAATCTTTTTCTTCTTCAAGATCTCGGGCGTACTATCATCGAACGGTTCCACAGGGCCCCACGACCGATGTAAGAAATTGTATCTTCCCGTGTGAATCTCCCTTCTGGCAGGCATGCATGGAAGACTCCCAGCGTAACAATTATCAAAAACAACCGACTTTTCAGCTAATCTCTTGAAATTGGGTGCGTGAACCCAATCACATCCATAAGGCGGTAAAAAATGTCTGTTTAGCGAATCAAACATGACCATAATTACCCTCATATTTTTCAACGTTTTTTTTTCACTATTTTATTTTGATTTTTTATGTACATACGATTTACTATTCATAAGTCAACCCATGACCAAATTTATAAACAGGATCTTTTGAATCGTAAGGAACATCTTCAAATTGGTTCTTCACTGCTTCCATGCTTCGGGGTAATTCAAATGGCAATTTTCCCGTGGGTTTAAATTCTCCAAAGATTGCCTCCAATACAATTCCTTGTTCTGCGCTGAAATTTCCTATTATTGCTGCCGCACTTTCGTCCAACTCTGGAATGACAGCGGGTCTATCCAGATAAATATCAATAATTGTTGGGCATGACGATGTTATTTCTTCAAAGTGTTTTATTTTCTTTTTAGCAAAATCTAATTCACCGAGATTGAACATTATATCAAAGATCTCTTTTCGTTTACCTCTATGTGGGGTTTTAATTCTTAACAATGCAAAATCAGCTTCGTCGAGTGATTTTACTATGGTGGCATATTTTGCTACTTCTTCCTTGTTGAAACCTTCAATGTAGACTTTACAGTTTTTAGAAAGCGGTAAAGTAGGTTTCCCATTTGTTGCATCATTTTTTAATAAGACTAAAGATTTACGCATTGCATTTCGTCCCGCTTTAACGAAATCCGCGTGACCGCGCTTCAATTTGGCGTTTTCTATGTCAATATAAGGATTATCGTATAATCCAAGATCAAAAGTTAGTTTTAAAACGCGCCTAACTGATTCATCAATTCGTTCTTCAGAGATCCTACCATCTTTAATTAATTGCAAAAACAATTCAACGCAAATTTCTCCGCCTAGCTGGTCAATTCCTGCATTAAGGGCCTTTTCGGCGCGCTCTAAAGGATTTAGATGTTCTACACCCCAGCTTGCTGGTATGATGGTGGTACCAAACACTTTAGATGTATTAATAATTCGATAGTCCGTGTGAACAATTCCCTGAAATCCAAATTTTTCCCTTAATAACATAGTCGTCACATCCTTGTTGAAATTAAATCCTACTTCTTCTACATTTTTAACACCTAATGGTCTCCCATAGTAAGGCATGACGGCTGCCGCCCCTGCCTCAAAGGCTTTTTTAAATGGCCCTTGATGATAATCAAAATATCCTCCGGGATATACTTGGTCTTTACCATAGGCGTTATGTGGATCGTGTCCATCTTTCTGAGGACCTCCTCCTGGAAAATGTTTTACACAACACGCAACGCTATCTTTTCCGATTTTTTCTCCTTGGAATCCTTTAATATAAGCAGCAACCATTTTTCCGGCAAGTTCTGCGTCTTCGCCGAATGTTCCGCTAATTCTTGGCCAACGAGGTTCAGTAGCTAAATCAGCCATGGGATGAAGTGCAAATCTTATTCCGAGCGCAGTTAGTTCTTGACGGGCGATATTGCCAAATTCTTCTACTAATTTTTCATCTCGTGTAGCGGCTAATCCGGTAGGATGGGGCCATTTTGAATATCCTTCATAAGCCATTGATGAGGCAAATCTATTACTTGAATCTAAAAGTTCATGTCTTGGATCTGAACAAATCAAAACAGGAATCCCAAGTCTTCCCCTCTCGGCTAATTTTTGAAGTTTATTATGCCATTCAACAAAATCAGCTGTATTAGTTGATCCCTGTAAACAAAATGTAGTTATTTTTTTCTCAAGGATAAGTTCACTCGTTCCAATACTCGTAAAATTTGAGGGTTTTTCTAATAAATTGCCATTCATGCCTAAAGAATGTTGAGGACTAAACATTTGGCCTACTTTTTCTTCGAGAGTCATTTGACTTAATAAATCCTCGACTCGAGCCTCTATTGGTTCTCGGATATCTTCGTAGATGTCTAATTTGCCATTTTTATTAAGATCGCGATACTTATAACCGTCTTTTTCCAATATTGACGCTTCGGGTCCTAAATTATCGTGTATTCTCTTAACTTTATCTGAGTATTGAATATTTATGCTAGATTTGCGTTTCTGGATGGTTAAATCCTCTTCTAATTCCTTTTTTTTCAATTTAATTCATTCCTTTTTTTATTTCTATTATTTTGAATTTTTATTGACTCTTATCATTAACAATTTGTTGAGGTTTAACCTATCTTATGGTTCTCTTTGGTGTGCCCAGTGAGGGTTATCACTGGTTCTGAGATACCAATACAGAATTCTCTCTTTTAATTCTCTGATCGTGTCAGAATATTTAGGATCATCTATCAAATTTACAAGTTCTTGAGGATCGTTTTTTAAATCATAAAGCTCTTCTTTCATTCCTGATGCGCTTCGAATGGCGAGCTTCCATTCCTTAGTTCGAATCATCGTGGTTCGACAGTTTATTTCTCTATCTTCAATTGGAATATTTGTTTTATCGTAATATATCCCCGTAAAAGCAGTTTCTGGTGATGGAACGATGTCTTCGAATGCTTGCGGCTCTCTTGGATCATAACCTCCCTCCATAAATACGGCGTCCCTGTGTATCTCAACCTCTCCTTTCATAGCAGGTATCAACGATTTACTGAAATGAGTATACGGCGTCTCTATTTTTGCGACTTCAAGTAACGTCTGGAACACGTCTATCGATTCCGTTAAGAGTTCATTTTCTTTTTTTGCAGGGACGACTCCAGGAATTTTTATGATTAAGGGAACGTTTAACAAGCAATCATGAACTGCATTAGCCCATTTTTCCGTAAGACCATAGGATCCCGCGTAATCTCCGTGGTCCGCGAAGAACGCTATTGCCGTGTTATCGTATACTCCTATTTCTTTCAACTTATCAAGCACTTGCCCAACTTGAGAATCAACCTTTGAGATCATGCCGTAATAAACTGCTCGTATCTCTCTAAAATCCTCATCTGTTAATTGATTAAGACCATATCTTTCGTGCATGACCTTCATGAATTTTGGCTTGTCGTCATAGTTAAATTTTTCCCGAATTTCTGGCGGAAAAGGGGAGGGTATTTTTTTTCTATCGTACATTGAGAAGTAAGGTTCTTCTACGTAATAGGGAGGATGTGGAAAATTCATTGCGATATACAAACAAAAAGGTTTCTTATTTTTTAATCTTGCGTATTTTTTCAGGTATCTCAACGCATCGTTAATTATCGCCTGGTCCATGTCGTATTTCGCTTGTTCTTCCGTTCTTTCACCGTAATAAAACGACTTGCGCAAGCGATGTTCCATTGGATAAGGATTTGTTGGTATGTATGGCGAAAGATATTTAATAATCTCTTTTGGCAAATGCATGATGTTTGATGATGCCATCAATTTATTCATCAATTCTTTACCATTGGGAGCTTCCCCTATGCCTTTTAAAAGTGCGCTTGTCAATCTCTTAACTCCAGAGTTTAACCTTTTATCCACGCTTCCTTGAATGGCATTACCATGGAATAAATCGTTTCGACCAATCCAGATTACTTCGTAACCCTTATTTTTCAGCATTTTAAAGAGATTTTCGTCGTGTGGTTGAATCAATTGGTATAAACTCCTATGTCCTCCATTATGCGGGTACTGACCGGTAAAGGTGCACACTCGTGATGGTCCACATACAGGGTTCACTGAAAAATTATTTGTGAATATCACACCACCATCTTCCGCTATGCTTTTGATGTTTGGAATTTGTACATGAGGGAAGACAGACCCAGAAAATTCATCGGGTATTATAATTACAATGTTTGGCAAGTCCTTCAAATCGTCTGACATGATATATAACTATCAATTAAATCAAAAATAAAGGTTATTGTTTATTTTTTATTGCGAAATAGTTTAATAAAGATAAAAGTCGAGTAATAATTAACTCACAATTTGAAAACAAACTATAAAAGGAAAATAATAAATGGAGAATTTTAAACAAGCACCAAAGTTTTCAACGAAGAAACGAGTTCAATGGGGTTTAGCCAGTTTTGGAGGATCTATAATTTCAGGGATATACGGTGCCCTTTTACCGATATTTTACCTTGATTATTTAGGGCTCTCAGAGAATGCTGCTATTATATATTTAATTCAAATAGTCTATGTAGTAGTCAATGCCTTGAACGATCCCTTATTTGGTATTCTTTCAGATCGCTCAAAACTGAAGAAAGGAAGGAGGATCCCGTTCATGAGGTATACCGCTCCGTTTTTAGCACTAACTTTTGTGTTAATCTGGTTATCCCCAACTGCTGCAAGCGGCGAATGGGCCATTTTCTGGTGGATGGTCATTATGACGTGCCTCTACGACACGGCGTATACGATCATCTTTCTGGTATACTCTGCGCTTTTGCCAGAAGTAACCGAGGACGAACAAGAGAGGAATGCACTTCAAGTGTTTGCATCCTTTTTCAATCTCTTAGGAATGATCATTGGATTTCTAATTCCAGAATTGTTTAGAAATCTAAGTGCGGTGCTTCTCATCATATCCATGATCATTGTTGGAATTGTAGGTGCAGTACTCATAATGTATACGACCTATCAATTTGAAGAGCGCCCCGAATTCCAAGTAGTTGACGAACCATTGGGCTTTATTGAATCTTTGAAATATACCTTTAAAAGCAAATCTTTCGTCGTCCTTGTTTCTGCAAATTTTATGGGGATTTTAGTTCAATCTTTAGTCATTGGATCTATGTATTTCCTCGCTGACTATGTAGTACAATCCTCATCAACTATCTTATTGATATTCATATTCGTGCCTCTAATTATAGGTATATGGTTAACCCCAAAACTCATTGATAAATGGGGTGTTGTGAAAGCCGACCAGTATCTATTGATTATAAGTGGATGTGGATTGTGCCTCTTGACCATCATGCCGATCAATGAATTGATATATGTATGCCTTGCCATTGCTTCGATTGGATTCATAGGACCAATAGTATTTACTAATGTGATGTTTGCTCAAGTTGCCGACGAAGACGAATTAAGAACTGGTGTCAGGAGAGAAGCGGTGTTTTTTGGTGTTAATGCCCTAATAACCAAACCTGCACAAAGTCTAGCACTTGTTATACCTACCGCTTTACTCGCTTTAGTAGGCTTTAAACCTCGTATTGGTGATACTATTATACTTGACCAACCTATAGGCGCTTTCATCGCAATTAGGGTGTTCATTGGTTTAATTCCAGGGTTAGCTTTTCTATTAGCGGCTTTCATATTACGCTATTACCCAATTAAAGGGGATTACTGGGATAAGATTCAAAAAGATGTTTTAGTATTACACGAAGAAAAACACTCAAAGCTAAAAGAAATGGGAAGGTAAGCAAATTAACTCAATTTTTTTTTTTTTTAGTATCTCTTAAGATCTCATTCTATTAACACGATTCCTTCCCATGGCATTAAAACTATTTGAGCATTATCTAATGGTTCTGTTTTGATAGAGGTTGAGACTAAAACTTTGGGATTTTTTAAAGGATTATGAAACCTAATGTTTTTTCTACTGAAATTCAAGAATACAAACGCTTTATCTTCCTTGTTATTCACGATTGCTTTCCTTTCGTATGCGAGTAGGGATTTTGGGCTCTTTTTGATCTCTATAAAATTGATACTCCCAGAGTTTAAAGCAGTTGTTTCTTTTCTTACTTTCAAAAATCGCTTGTAACAATTAAGTAGCGACTCAGGATCCTTTTCTTCGACTTCTACATTGTTTTCTTCGCTAGTATTATTTACTGAGAGCCAGGTCTCCGCCCCAGGAGGACTAAATCCGGCGTTTTCAGCAGAGTTCCATTGCATTGGGGTTCTACATTCGTCCCTATTCAAGGAAACACCAAATCTAGTGATGAAGTTTCTTATAAATTGCGGAATGATCTTGAAGTGGTGAGACACTGCGTCCTTGCTTTCACTTTTGTGAATTTTGGCGTTTCGCATGCCAATTTCCTCTCCATAATAGATATAAGGCATTCCACGAGCGGTTAATTGAAGAGCTGCATTTAATTTCGCTTGTTCAATATCATTATCTATTTTTGAGATTCGACGGACTTGATCGTGGTTTCCAAAAACCCAGGTTGGAAAAAATGGTTCGGGAAACCACCGTTCGTACGATTCTATTAACTTTTTAAACTTTTTCGCTTTCATTGGCGTTGACGTCGAACGGAGGTCGAATATAACATTTAATCCATTGGTGTTTGTTCCATCTTCGACAACCTCGCCTAGATATTTCTTCAGCGTTGCTAGCGAGGCACCAACCTCACCTACCATGAACTTGCCAGGATATTCATCAAGCGTTTTCCTCAGCTTTTTACAAAACTCCAGCGTGTCTGGATGGTTTAAGGTCATCTTAGAACTCTTAAAGAGCAAATCCATGTCGCCGTTAGCGATAGTAAAAGTGAAAGGAGCGTCGCGAAACTCTGCATCTTCAAATAGTGCGTTAAATATGTCCAATCTAAATCCGTCAGCTCCCTTCTTTAGCCAGAACCGAACAGTATCAAGCATTTCCTTTTGGACTTCTGGATTTCGGTAATTTAAATCTGGTTGAAAAGGGAGAAAACAATGATAATACCATTGTTCAGTGGATTCGTCGTACTTCCATGCGCCGCCCAAAAAGATCATTGGCCGCCAGTTGTTCGGAGGCTTCTTTCCGTTTGGTTTCTTCCCGTCTCGCCAGATGTACCAATCACGCCTTGGATTATCCTTGCTCGAACGCGATTTCTGAAACCAGGGATGTTCTATCGATGTGTGGTTCATAACCATGTCCAGCACGATTTTCATCCCTCTTGAATGGATTCCTTTAATTAATTCGTCTACATCGTCCATCGTACCGTATTCTGGATTAATGTCTCTATAGTCAGAGATGTCGTAACCGCAGTCGTGTTCTTTATACGGCTTGTCCGTGGGCGATTTGAAAAAAGGGCTAAACCAAATGGTTTCAACGCCGAGATCCTTGATATAATCTAGCTTAGATATGATTCCTTTCAAGTCACCTATGCCGTTTCCCGTCGAATCCATATAGGAACGAGGATATATCTGATATACGACAGTTTTTTTCCACCAGGGAAGCGATTCTGAATCCATTTTCGTGTTACTCACTTATAATTTTATTTAAAATAAGATAGATATTCTTTTTGAAGCTCATAAATCTCGTCAAACATGCTCTCTGCCTTAATTAAGCTCCCAACGTTCGGATCGATAGCTAAGCATGAGATTGCCTGTTCCCTCGATTTATTTAGAATTGCATCAATGCAAACATCTTGAACAGATGCTTCAATGCGAAGGAGTGCAGCTATATTTTTTGGGATGTTTCCATATTTCAGTCCATGTATGCCGCCTTTATCAACGGTTGCCGAGCATTCAAGTATCAAATCTTCCGGTAGATTTTCAACCAACCCATCGTTTGGAATGTTTACAGCTGTTTCGTACGCTTTTTTATCTTCGATAATTGCTTCGATTATGGGAATGGCTCGCTCTCCCGTGTAGAGATTTGATAACATTCCCTTTTTTGGATACCTGCCTTTTTTCAGCCTTGCGTGCATTCTTGATACCCTATTATATATACCCTTACCACCTTGGTCGGCTCGATTTATCCAGTCAACCATATCTTGAGTTCTCGTAAATTCTTCCCCTATCTGTAAATATTCACCTAAATGATTATCTCCCACGTATGGAAAATATCCCGTTTTTTCGTATACTGCAAATGTTAGGTCGTCAAACTCAAACCGATCTCTCTTGTCTTTAAAATAATCCATGCATTTAGCGTTAAATTCAGGCATTAGATCCTTCCCTGTTGATACATCTTCAAGACCGATTAAAAAACCGAAATGATTGAGACCTATAGTCTTCATTCTTAGATTTTCTTTATTCTTTTGCCATTGAGCAACTTTTTCTCTGTAAGAAGTTACCGTTGTACTTTTCTTTAGTGGAGTTTCACTGAACATTTGTGGAATGTGCTTGTCCATGGCTCCAATCTGGTGGCAGAGTCCAATAAATTTAAGTTTCGACACCGATCGTTTAATGGCCAAGCATACTCTCGACATGGGATTCGAAAAGTTAATGAAAAACACGTTTGGACATATTTTTTCCGCGTCTTTCACGATTTCTACTATAGGAGGGACTATCCTGAAAGCGTGAAACGATCCTCCAGGACCTCCACACTCGCCCATAATCTGAGTTGAGCCGTGCTTTCTAGGAATTTCGTAATCCTGCATCCATAATTTAAATCTATCGCCCACCTCGATTGAGCTGATTATGAAGTCTGCGTTTTTAAAAGCAGTAGCTCTATCAGTCGTGCGTTCAACTGTAAATTTATTGCCAAATATCTTCTCGTTCTCAACCACGAGTAAATCATATATAATTTCCAATCTTTCCTTATCAATATCGTGAAGCACGATTGTAGAACCTTCTAAAAGCTTACTATGATATATATCGGTAAACATACTTGGTCCGAAACTAGTTGAGCCCGCTCCTACTAGACAAATTTTTTTATCCAATACTTAATCACTCTTATTTTATGCTTTTATAAATATTTAATTTCTGTAACACTCTTTTTACTCTCCTTAAAGATTTGGCTTTCAAGCTCCTTATTAATCTCAATATTATTGGTGGCAATATATTCTCTTAGGAGTGCCCGAGATATTTTTTTTACATTCTTCTCATTAGCCCAACTAGTAAAGTTTTCTATAAGTTCTCCTCCGTTTCCTCCCATGAATTTTGGCAAATAGCAAGCTGCAATTGCTTTTGATAAATATACCGTGTATACAAAAAGTCCTTTTGGATCTAATTTCTTATATACTGATGGTACTCGTTTTGGATCTAACACGTACATCATGATATTTTTTCCCGCTTTTTGAATTTTTTTATAGAGAGGCATCCATTCGTCCGTACCATCTTGTGGCACTCCTGGTTTCGATCCAGGAACCCATTGAATTGCCGTAACATGTTTTAAAATTTCGTCAAGATGGATTATTTGTTCTGGGCCGTCTAAATGGTAGAATGAATAATCCATGTGCTCTGCTTGTTCTATAAGATCTGGTAAAACAAATCTTTAAAAAATTTCTGGCTAAGCATCCCGCTCACATCGCATTGCATGGTATAATATCGCTTAGGGCACCACACGTTTAACCAGGTATTACATCCTTCTGCGTATTTGTTTATGATGTCTTGCAATTCGTCGTAGATTTTGAGGTATTTTTCCATGATTATTGCACGACAAGTATCGATGAGCCCTGGATTACGCTTCATTTGAACGATGAGTTTGTACGGTCCTATGAAAGACACGAGTATGTCTAATATCCCTCCTAAATCGGTCATTGCTACGTGATAATTACCTTTTACACCTCTTCTTGCAGCTATTTCCGTAGAACGCTTCAATCTCACGTACCACTCGTTGTTGTCGTTTAATTTTGTGCTTTCAAGCACGGAAACTATATCTTTTACATCGGTTGGTCCATGAAACCATATCGTTCCTGATTTATATTCTACCGATGCTCCAAATACTGCAGCAATCACTCCCGGTCCGAAGTTTGGAAAATATGAGGGAATGCATTCTCCTCCAGATATCAAACCATCACTGTTTTCCTCTATAATATCAAGAATTTTATCAATTCCATCTAAATCTTTCCCTAAATCATAACACAAAGGAGTTGAGGCGATAAGAGCTTTAGCAGAGTTTGCCCCCTCGGGTATATGATACGAAATTACAGGTCTATCAATGATCTCGTGGTCCCACCACGCTTTCATCCGTTCTTTCGCTTCTTCGATATCCTCTTTTATGAACATAATCATTCATGTTGATTTTTTTTGTAATTAAGAAATTAAAAGTTGTTGTGGTACAAATTTTTTATCCATTTTTTATCGACTTTTTTTTTAAACTTAATCTTACATAGTAAGATATCATGACCTCAAGATACCTATCCTCTGAGATTTTTTCTTGACTTCTTTAAACACTTGGATAAAAAGATCTTTCTCAATTTCAAGGTTATTTTGAGCGAGATACTCTCTTAATAAGCCTTTTGTAATTTTTGCTATATCGCTTTCTTTAATCCAATTACCAACTTTCTCAACCAATTCCCCACCATCTCCTCCAATAAATTTCGGTAAATAACAATTAGCTATAGATTTTGAAATGAATATTGCATATACAAAAAGTCCTTTTGGATCCAGTTTCTTGTAAAGTGGTGCTGTTAAATTTGGTTCTAACGAGATCATCTGAATATTTTTACCCGCTTTTTGAATTTTCTTGTATAGCGGCATCCATTCGTCAGCACCATCTTGAGGCATGCCTGGTTTACTTCCGGGGACAAACTGAATACCGGTTACGTGCGGTAAGATGTCGTCAGCAAACTTAATTTGTTCTGGGCCATCCATGTGGTACAACGAATAATCCATGTGTTCCGCTTGCTCAATAAGGTCTGGCAAGGCAAACCTTTTAAAATATTCGGGATTAAGCATCACGCTCAAATCACATTGCATGGTGTAATATCTTTTCGGACACCACACGTTCAACCAGGTATTGCATCCATCCACGTGCTTATTGATGATATTTTGAAGTTCGTCGTAGACTTTTAAGTATTTCTCCAGAATTATAGCTCTACAAGTATCTATGATTTCAGGATTGCGTTTCATTGCAACTATTACTTGTGTTGGCCCTAAAAATGACACTAGGATGTCTAATACGCCCCCCAGATCTGTCATTGCTACAGAGTAGTTTCCTTTTGCTCCGCGTTTTGCGGCTATTTCTGTTATGCGTTTTAATCTGACGTACCATTCGTTGTTATTGTTCAACTTGATATCTTCAAGAACGGAAACGATGTCTTTTACATCTGTTTTTTTATAAAACCATACTGTACCTGATTTATATTCAGGTTCAATTCCAAAAATCGCCGCCATTACTCCAGCACCATAGTTTGGAAAAAAAGTAGGGATGTTCTCACCCCCAAAAATGAGCCCATCGCTCATGTTTTCGACTCTATCAAGAGTAACGTCAATACCATCGAAATGTTTACCTAAATAAAAATCAAAACCTGATAAGGCTAACAGTGCTTTACCATTATCTCCACTTTGTGGGATTGCGTATGATATTGTAGGTCTGTCGATTATTTCATGGTCCCACCATGCCACCATCCGTTCCTTAGCTTCCTCTAAATCTTCTTTGACGATCACGATATCCAGTGTTTTTTTTAATTTAAGAAATAAAAAAGATAATAAAAAATAAAGTTTTATTAAATCCATGAACAAACCAATCACATCCTTATCATTATCTCCTCTGAAAGTAGGGGAAGTAAAACCATTGGGTTGGTTGAAAAACCAATTAAAAACGCAAGCAGATGGATTGTCAGGACATTTAGATGAGTTTTGGCCCGATATCATGAATAGTGGGTGGATAGGCGGGAGCGCTGAAGCATGGGAACGCTTTCCATATTGGTTGGATGGAGTAGTTCCACTAGCGTATTTACTAGAATCCAATACTTTAATTCAGAAAGTAGAAAACTACATGGGTTATATTCTTGAACACCAACAAGAAGATGGGTGGTTTGGACCTATTAAATGGGCACTGGAACTACAATTTGATCCTTGGCCGAACATGGTGTTTTGTAAAGCTTTAATTCAGTATTTTGAGATAACAAAAAAGGAAAGAATCATTCAAGCATTACTTAAATATTATCATAAACTAAATGAAATTCTTGACGAATATACTTTGGGTGAAAGTTGGGCAAAAATGCGCTGGATGGATGCCGTCTGGGGCATCCATTGGCTTATTGATTACCTTGATACTGATACTGATAATGTTGAGCTTCTTTTATCTCTTGCTGAAAAGTTATGGAAGCAGGGATTTGATTGGAAAGGACATTTTGATGATTTCTTCTATATTCATTTCAAAAAACATAAAAGATTACAGGTTATTTACAGTAAAGACATAGATTTTCCTGAGGAATTAGATCAGATTGAATTAGGGGACAATTTTAGACAGTGGGATCTTCGATGTCATGTTGTGAATAATGCAATGGGAATTAAGGCATCTACGATTTGGTCCAGACAAAGCGGTCTTGATTCTGACATTCAAAGTATATTTGAGGCTATTTCTACCTTAGATAAATATCATGGGCAGGTCACAGGAATGTTTTCAGGGGACGAACATTTCGCAGGAAAAAATCCTTCTCAAGGTACGGAATTATGTTCTGTCGTAGAATATTTATTTTCGTTAGAAACTGCCATCCCAATTATTGGATGTAATAGCCAGTGTGTCCGATTAATAGATCGAATGGAAAAAATATGTTTTAATGCACTTCCCGCAACATTCTTACCTGACATGTGGTCTCACCAGTACGATCAACAAGTCAATCAAGTTCAAGCAATAAAAGTAAGAAAGCAGATTTATACTTCAAATGGTCGGGACGCAAATATCTATGGATTGGAACCGAATTTTGGGTGCTGTACAGCGAACATGCATCAAGGGTGGCCTAAATTCGCTAATTACGCTCTATGGGCAAAGGATGAAGATGGACTGCTTTGCATGGCATATTCACCTTGTAAAATCTCTACAAAGATTTCTATTGGAGAAAATGATGTTCCAATCGAGATTGAGGAGATCACCAATTATCCTTTTACGAATGAAATTGAATTGTCGCTCCATTTAAAGAACCCAGTATTTTTTTCCCTAAAATTTAGAATTCCAGAATGGTGCACGGGTGCCACGATTCAAATAAATCAAGATCCTCCAATTTTGTGTGAGACGGGAAACTTTCATGTAATATCAAGACAATGGAAAGATAACGATAAAATAATCTTGATTTTACCAATGGAACTCAAGCAAGAACGGAGGTTTAATAATTCAATGATTCTTATGAGAGGTCCAATAATATTTTCGTTCAATCCCAAAGAAGAAAGGAAAGAAATTGGACGAAGAAGCAAGGCAGAAATGCTGAGAAGAATGTTAAAAGAAAAAGAATCTCTTGAAATACCTCTTCAAGTCAAGGATTGGCAAATAACTCCTACAAGCACTTGGAAATACGCGCTTGTTGAACCAATAGACGCTAGGTATATTGAAATACCTGAAAATATGGAGAAGATGCAGTCTTTTGATAATCGAACACCTCCCGTGAAATTAAAAGTAAATGCGGTAGAGATTGAAAACTGGGATCTTGAATATGAAGCTGCGTTGCCTCCTCCTAAAGATCCTATTGCAAAGACAGGAACTATCAAGGAGATTGAATTAATCCCTTATGGATGTACGAATATACGAATTACCGAATTCCCTACAGTTAATAAAAAAGAAATTGTAAATAATAAGTGAGAAATATGACTAACAAACCAAATATTATATTATTCATAACGCACGATCAAGGACAACTTATCGGTTGTTATGACAATCCTCAGATGCCCAATTCTTTAAATACGCCAAATATCGACAAGTTAGCGGAAGAAGGCGTGAGATTTGCAAATAATTTTTGTACCGCACCGCAATGTAGTCCCAGTCGTGGAAGTATCTTTACCTCGTTATATCCTCACCAAAATGGCTTGATGGGCTTAGTAAATCGGGGTTGGACGCTCCCAGAGTCTAATAAAACCTTACCAATGTACCTAAAAGAAAACGGATATTCAACTCATTTAATTGGTCTTCAACACGAAAGTCGAGATCCCTCTACATTAGGTTATGATTCAATAATTCCCTTCCGATTTTCACATAGAAGAATGAAAAAAGACATTACGGCCTTTTTTGCTAATCTAAAACAAGAAAATTCGCCGTTCTACGCCTGCTTTGGAACGTGGGGTTCCCATATCCCTTTTAAAAATTGGGGTACTCCCGTTGATCCCGATTCCGTAAAGGTACCCCCTTTTTTACCCGATGTAGAGGATATAAGGATGGACCTATCCGAATTATATGGAAACATTCATGTTGTCGATGACATCGTAGGTCATATTTTAAAAAACTTAAAAAAATCCAATCTAAGGGACAATACACTTTTTATTTACACAACAGATCATGGGATTGCGTTCCCTCGGGCTAAATGCACGTTATACGACCCAGGAATAAAAACCACGCTCATAATTTCCAAACCCGGGTTAAGTTATTTAAATAACGGGAAAGTGATTAATACTAATCTAAGCAATATTGATTTACTCCCCTCTATACTTGAATTAATTGAGGCGAAAGTTCCTGATAATATTGAAGGAAAAAGTTTTATATCATTTTTAAAGGGGGATATAAAAGAACTGAGAGAAGAAATCTACGCTGAACTGACATATCACGATATCTATAATCCTATGAGGAGCATTCGGACTGGTAATTACAAATATATCAAGAATTTCAAAGATTCTGAGGTTCTCTTTGAAATACCCGAAGACATGAGAGATATGGCTCGATGTGGTGGTGTTTTTATGAATGATCATCCTGAACTCTATAAAAAGAAACGCATGGTTGAGGAACTTTACGATCTCAAAAAGGATCCAAACGAAAGGAACAACTTAATTAATAAATCAGATTATAAAGCCATTGCTTCAGAATTAAGGCAAAAACTTAACGCTTGGATGGAACGAACAAACGATCCCCTTCTTAAGGGAAGAGTCAAACATCCAAGTGAAAATTAGAAAAATAAAGGAAAAAAAAATTACTTTCTATTTTTAATGTAAGCGACGATGAATCCAATTAATATTAGAATCAATGAAGGGTAAAAAAATATTAAGCACATCATCGCAGATAAATTCGCACCAATCACACTCAGTTCGCTGTAGCTTGCCGTGTTAAAGAATATGGAGTATAAAAAGATTCCTTCAATTACATCTAGAAGTGCTGCTATCCATGAAAAATTAAATGCGATCAGGTAAAATTTTTGTAATTTCTCTGATTGACCTAACTTGCGAGCAACTAAGATGAGTCCGGAGGCAAGAAATATCCCATAGACGGCCATGAAAAAGAAATCCACTACATGCAGGATTATCATTGTTTCTAACATTAATGGCGTCCAAGCAGCAAGAATCAAATCCATTTTTGCTTTTGTCCATGCGTTTTTCACCGCCATTAAATCATATCCCGGAGGAAAAACAGTTGATAATAGGGGGAAAACACCGAGAAAGAGGACGAGAAATAGCACGAGAGTTACGGCAAAAAGAATCCACAATATCTTATCTTTAGGTTTTTCTAATAATGTATCTAATTTCAAATTCTCTCAACTCATTGAATTTAATTAATAGATATTGGAATAATAAAGAGAATAAAAAATTTTTCTAATAAGTACCTAACATTTCAGTAAGTGCCTTTGCGAGATGCAATTCTTGATGTAAAAATTATAAAATTCATTACCTTTTGAATTTTTAAATGATATTTTCATTATAGATATTGGAACAATTTATGGTTGATTTCGAAGATTTTTTAAGTTACGTTAAATCGCAAGATTATTATTCCGATCAAATATCGTACATCCAGCATATTCCTGCCCGAAAAGCTCAGTTCGGAGAACTAAACAAATCGGTAAGAAAAAGATTACAACGCTGGTTAGATAATAACGGTATAAAATTTTGGAGCCATCAAGCTGAAGCAATAAATTCGATTCGAAAAGGGAACAATACCGTTATTGTAACTTCTACTGCTTCAGGAAAATCTTTATGTTATAACTTACCTGTTTTAAACGCCATTTTACAAAACGAAAAGACTACAGCGCTCTATATCTTTCCTACTAAAGCGCTGGCAAGAGATCAATACGCAGTATTATCAAAAATGATGGAAGATACTAACATAAAGCGAAGTAGAATTGGAGTGTATGATGGTTCCGTTGACGCAAATCAAAAAAGGCAAGTATTAGCAAATGCCAACGTAATTATAACTAATCCGTTTGGATTACACTTATATTTACCGTGGTTTAAACAAAAATGGGGTAGGATATGCAATAATTTAAAGTATATCGTCTTAGACGAAATTCACACGTATAGAGGTATATTTGGCTCGAATTTCGCTTTACTCCTGAGAAGGTTAAAAAGACTTCTTGAAATTTATAATGTGAAGCCCGTGTGGATCTTGTCAAGTGCCACGATTAACAATCCTAAAGTCTTTGCAGAAAAATTAATTGGTGAATTGATAAATCCAGTATTTGCACCATCTATTTTAGCTATTGGCTCTTTATTTTCAATTATTTCTTCATTATCCGTTTCATCTGTTTTTTCTTCATCAGATAATATTTGTT
>Ga0180437_10004586_pt1 | contig 19587 bp, 14 predicted proteins | sample SS_ome_4_FD_132410 | JGI IMG/M metagenome (GOLD analysis project Ga0180437, IMG submission 132410) | Hypersaline lake sediment archaeal communities from the Salton Sea, California, USA - SS_3_D_1 metaG | ecosystem: Environmental > Aquatic > Non-marine Saline and Alkaline > Hypersaline >... | reverse complement strand
GCCGACCGCACGCGGATGACGGTGACGGGGCTCGCGGGAAGGGACGCCGTGACGCATTACGAGGTGCTCGAGCGGTTCGGGATTGCGTCGCTGGTGGCGCTCGAACTCGATACGGGCCGGACGCATCAGGTTCGGGTCCATCTTCGGTTTGCGGGCAGGCGGGTTCTGGGCGATCCGGTATACGGCGTGGTCGACTATGCAAAATGGCGGGTGCCGAGATCCGTCAGGGCTGCGTTGAGCGACCTCGAGGGCCAAGCGCTCCACGCGGAACGGCTCGGATTCGAGCACCCCGGCACCGGCAAATGGATGACGTTTTCCGCGCCGCCGCCTGGGGATTTTCAGGCGGCCCTCGAGGCGCTCCGGGCGCTCAAGGCTGTATAGCGGAATGCAAACGGCGGCAAATCCCCTTGGGGCATTGCTTGAACCGGTACTCGACTGCATTGACCGTAGTTTTTTTCAGGGGTAGGCTGGGGATCGGCAATAGGTTCGAGACGACTCGGCCCAGTCCTGTTTTATGTTTCGGGCGTACGCCATCTATTTATTGTGTACGGTGTCAGGGAATAGATCATGAAACCGCTTGTTTCCGTGGTTGTTCCGTTTTACAACGAGGATGAGAACGTCCAAGTCTTGGCCGAGAAGATACGGGCTGTACTCGAGACGTTGCCCGAGTATGAATACGAGTGCGTGTTGGTGAATGACGGTAGTACGGACGGCACCCGGGAGGCGCTGGAGGGGCTCCGGGCCGTGGACGTGCGCGTGCGGCCCATTCACTTCCTCGAGAACCGAGGCCAGTCCGCGGCATTGGTGGCCGGCCTACGGCGTGCGCGCGGCGAGTATATTCTGACGTTGGACGGGGACCTGCAGAACGATCCGTCCGACTTCCCGAAGCTGCTCGAACTCCTGCAAACGTACGACTGCGTGTGCGGCTATCGGGTCGATCGTCATGACACGTGGGTGCGGCGCGTTTCGAGCCGCGTGGCGAACCGTGTGCGGCGTTGGGCGCTTGGGGGCGGCGTGCGCGACGCGGGCTGCGGTGCGAAGGCCTTTCGGCGGCGGTGCGTCGCGCATATTCTGCCGTTCAACGGGGCGCACCGGTTTATGGACGTCCTGCTGCGGCGGGCGGGATTGACCATAGCCGAGTGCCCCGTGACCCACCATCCCCGCGTCCATGGGACGTCGAAATACGGAATTCACAACCGGTTGTGGCGGGGGATCTACGACTTGTTCGGCGTTCGGTGGCTCCGGAAGCGCTATGTGACGTTCCGGGTCGAGGGGGAGGACGAGTAGCGTGGACGCAACGTCCAGCGAACCGGCGCTGCCCTTGGTTTGGACGGTACTGGGCATTGCCGGCGGCCTCATTTTCTATGGCCGATTCTATGTGCAGTGGATCGCTTCCGAACGCAAGAAAAAGAGCGTGATGCCAATCGCGTTCTGGTACATGAGCTGTGCGGGCGTGCTGCTGCTTTTCCCGTACGCCGTTCGGACGCGTTCGCCCATCGGCGCGCTGGGCCTGTGCTTCAATCTCATCGTGTATGCACGGAACCTTGTCCACATCTGGCGCAAGAAGCAACCGTTGCCCGCCGCCCTCGTCGGGGGCCTGCACGTTCTTCTCGCGAGCGTCACGTTGGTTGCCCTCGGCCTTGTTGTATTCACGTGGCGCGCCGAATATGAAGTCACACGACAGGCTACCACCGCTCAGGCCGCCGACACGTGGTTCTGGCTTGGCGTCGGCCTCACGGGGCAAGTGTTATTCGCGCTGCGGTTTCTCGTCCAATGGATTGTCACGGAACGGAAGAAGATGAGCGTCGTGCCAACGGCGTTTTGGTACCTCAGCGCCGTCGCCGCGTCGCTGCAGTTGGGCTGTTTTGCGCAACGTCAGGAGTGGGTGTTCGCGGCGGGCATGGCCGCCACGATTTTCATTTATGTGCGCAACCTCTGGTTTATCTACCGGAAACAAGACGCCGCGTGCGTCCCGGGGGACCCGTCCGAACGGCAAACCTCCTAATACACGGTATGGGCGATGATGGAGCCAGCTTCAATTGACAGCGACGACGTGCGTGGCCGGCGGGCGCACCTTCTACTTCTACTCGCGGGTTGCGCGGTCCTTTTCTCGGTGAACCTCTCGGGCTATGACCTTTGGCCGGCTGACGAACCGCGTTTCGGCGAGATCGCTCGCGAGATGCTCGATACGGGGGATGGCCTAGTGCTGCGCGTCAACGGCGAGCCGTACAAGGAGAAGCCGCCGCTCTTGTTCTGGGCCATCGCTTTCGTGTCGGTGCCGTTTGGTGACGTGACAGAAGCGACGGCGCGCGTCCCGTCCGTCGTGGCCGCGCTCGTAACCGTGTGGTGCACGTACGCCCTCGCCGAGCGGATGTATGGCCGACGCGTCGCATTATGGTCGGCGATCGTGTTGGCGACAAACGTCCGTTTCTGGTGGCAGGCGCGCACGGTTCAGACGGACATGGCGCTGACGGCGTGCCTTGCCGTTGCGTTGTTCGCGTTTTGGCGGTGGCATGAGAGAAAGGGCGTACAGTGGCTGGTTCTGTTCTACGGCGCTGTGGCGGGCGCTGTGTATGCAAAAGGCCCACCCGGAATTCTGTTTCCACTTCTGATGTTGATAGCGTTCTATTGGGGCTACCGCGAAGAGCGGCGCCGAGCGCACCCTATACTCGGCACACTGGCCGTGACGGCGCTCATCGCGCTGTGGTGGATACCCGCCCGGATGGCGGGCTCGCCAGGGGCCGGCGAGCTTGCGCAGGGCGCGGTCGCGTCCGATCTCTTCCGAAACATCATCGGCAGGACGCTTCTTGGCGTCAGCAAGCTGCAACCGCCGTGGTATTACTTCCTTACCCTTCCCGCAGATCTATTCCCGTGGTCGTTGTTTCTTCCGTATACCGTGATGTACGTGTGGCGCCGACGGCGAGAAGACGATCGAATGCGCTTGCTGCTTTCATGGATCATTCCGGCCTTCATCTTCTTGTCGATTTCGCTTGGCAAGCGCGCCACGTATCTGCTCCCGCTATGGCCGGCTTTCGCTGTCTTGATTTCCCGCAGCCTCCTCGAGCTAGCGGGAAGTCCCGGTGTGCGTTGGCGTAAATGGATCGGCGCCGTTTGGGCTTCGAGTATTGTCCTCCTCGGAGTGGCGCCGTTTGCCCTCCTATTGACCGAATACCGCTCGAGTTGGTCAGCCGAACTGCTCGCATTTTCGGTGTGCACACTGATCGTGGGCGGGACGACGTCGGCTCTGGTCATCATGGGCAAGCTGCGGGCATTGCCGTCGGCCATGGCAGGTCAGTTCGCGGGCTTGGCGATCCTTGCGGCGGTCACGGTGTTCCCGGTTGTGGACGTCTACAAGTCCGCGCGGGCCTTTTGTGCGCCGCTCGCCCGCCTATCGCAGGATGCCAAAACGTACGAGCTGTACTCGGTGGGCTTCTCTCGAGAGGAATACGTATTCTATTCGAGGCACTTTCACGTACCCGTCTTGACGGAACTGCTGCCGGTTGGCGACGAGGCCCCGCGCGTGCGATACCGGCAACAAAAACAAATGCGCAAGGCCATCGCCGAAGCGGCACGCGTCGTCCCCGTGGCGTCCTTCGAGAACCTGACGGAAGCGGAGCTGGCCGCGTTGGGCACGGCGCTCGCAGGCGCGCTCGAGGATGCGGACGTCGACCCGCGGTTTGCCCGGGAATTCAGCACCGCGCTGATCGAGGCTCTCGCTGAGTTTCATGAGAAATTTGCGAACGACGTTCCCGCCTTTTTCTTTGTTCAGGAAGAGGATTGGCGGTGGATGTTGGGGCTGTACGAACCGTTTCAATCGCTTGCCGTGATCCATCACATGTCCGTGGGAAACCGGAGCGTGCTGCTCGTCGCAAACACCACCGGTGCGGAACTGGTGCAATCGGAATGATGTAGACAACTTGTGCCGCGTCGAGCTGCCTTGCGATCCGCATGGACGTTTGCTTAGGCTAGTGACAGGATGGAGGTTCGCAGGTATGGCCATCATCGAGGGACTGGGACTATTTGCCCGAGAAACGCTGGGCCAGGTATTCACGATCCCGCTCGAGAACCCGCTCAGTTATCTCTACACGATCCTTAACCTTTTCCTGCAAATACTCGGCTTCACCCTTTCCGCAGGGGAATAGGCGAGGGCTCCGTCAATCGGGTGTGCGGACGCGCGGGGTGTACGTATGGGAGGCACTCGGGCGGGCGGCAGCGGCGCGAAGGGAACGCGCCGGTGAAGCGTCCGGTGGTATGGGTCGCGGCGGCGCTTGCCGCAGGGATCTGGGCCGCGGCAACGGGCCTTGTGCCGGGGGCGGCGGCGCCGATCTCGCTGTGCTTCGCGGCGCTGGTTGTGCTCTTCGTGCGCCGGCATCGCTCGGCCTCGCAACGGGTCGGCCTCGCCTTGTCGTTCTTCGCTGCGGGGGCACTATTGTGGAACGGGCGCCATGCCGGACCCCCGGGCGATGCGTTGAGCCGTTACAGCGCCGGGCATCCAGACGCCGCCTTCGTACTCGAGGGGCGGGTACGTCGGCCGGACCTTCTTCTGGCGGGCGCGTCCTATACCCGTTTTGTGCTCGATGTGGACCTCGTCCGCGTGGACGGGAAATCGTTTCCGCTGCGCGGCAGCGTGTTTGTTCGTTGGACGGATCCCTCGGGGCCCGTGTTTTCCGACGAGCGCGTGCGGGTCGCGGGCACGCTCGACCCCGCTTTGGGCCGCGTCAATCCGGGCGTCGAAAGCATCGAAGACTACCTGCGCAGACGAGGAGTGCACACGGCCATCAGACTGCGAGGCCCTGAGGCCGTCGATCGGGTCGCGCCGGGGCGCCGGTGGTCGGCGTCGCATTGGGTCTCCCGGTTGCGACGCATCGAGGCGGATCGGCTGCGGCGATGCGTTCCCGAAACCGTCCTCGAGTTTGTGTTGTGCGTGTGGCTTGGCGACCGCACGGAAATGACCTCCGAGGAGTACGCGCGTTACGTGGTTTCCGGCACGGCGCATATCCTTTCCGTGTCGGGCGTGCACGCCGGCATCATTTACGTAAGCGGGCGGATGCTGCTGGGGTTTGTACTGAGGAACCGCCGGCTCCGGGCCGTCGTCACCATGTTATTTGTGTTTGTATTTGCCTTGGTGGCGGGCGCCCGGGTGGCCACGCTGCGCGCCGCAATTATGATTGCACTTTATCTGATGGCGGACCTCTTCGAGCGGGAGCCCGACGCCCCGACTGCCCTGAGTCTATCGGGCATTCTTTTTCTGTTGCACACGCCGGACATTTTATTCGATCCGGGAGCCCAGTTGTCTTTCGCCAGTATAGGCTCGATACTCGTCTTTCGCGAGGCTATCTCGGTGTTCCTCGAGCGGCTACCGCGGCTGCTACGGGACGGGCTTGCGACGACGCTCGCCGTTCAGATACTGCCTTTCCCACTTGCCATTCACCGGTTCCATATCCTACCGCTGGCGGCGCCATTGGCGAACCTGGCCGTGGTGCCGCTGCTGACGGTCACGCTTTGGCTCTGCCTGTTGACCACTGCGTGCAGCCTTGTGGTCCCGCCAGCGGCGCCGTTGTTCGGCCATGCGCTCGTCCCCGTCGTGTACTCGATTCGGGGCGTCGTCGCGTTTGTGGCGCACGTCAGAGGGTCGCACCTCTATCTCGTAAGCCCAACCGTCCTTGCGATGCTGTGCTATTGGGCGACGGTGGCGTTCGGGTATCGGGCCCTGGCTGCGTTGCGCCCGAAGCCGTGGGCGATTGGCGCGGCCCTCGTTCTCGCCGCAACGTGGATATGCTGGCGGCCGTTCAGCCCGCGGCCTGAAGTCGTATTCCTCGATGTCGGCCACGGCGATGCGGCCTTCATCCGGTCCCCCGAGGGAACCACCGTACTCATCGACGGCGGCGACAGCATCGAATATATCGAGGCGGGCCGACGCGTGGTGGCGCCGTTTCTCTGGGCAAGCCATGTTTCGCACTTGGATTACGTGGTCATGACGCATCCAGACCGAGATCACGGAGGCGGGCTGGCCTACGTCATCGACCATTTTACCGTCGGCCGCGTGATCCTGAACCCTTTAGCGACCGACCAGCGCGTTGAAGAGGAAATTCTGGCTCGGTGTGCAGAACGGCGCATCCCGGTTCAACGCATGGCGAAAGGAGACACTATCCCGATTGCGGGCGGGACGCTCGAGGTGTTGCATCCGCCGAGCACCTGGCCGCCGACGAGCCCGAACAACGACGCGTCGCTGGTGCTGCGACTCGATTGGCCCGGGATGGACGTGTTGTTCACGGGGGATATCGAGGTCGAGGCGGAGACAGCGGTGGTCTCGACGGACTGCCGCGCCACGGTGCTGAAAGCGCCGCACCACGGCTCGCGCACGTCCAGTTCCCAACGCTTCATCGACTGCGTCATGCCGCGTCATTGTGTCGTCTCGACGGGCGGTTACGGCGGTAGACAGGCTGTCAGCGACGCAGTCATCGATCGCTACGAACATCGAGGTGTTGCCGTCTGGCGCACCGATCGTCTCGGGGCAATCTCGCTGAGACAACGCGACGGTAACCTGGACATATACGGGGAGCGCCAACGCCGAGGCTACGTCTACGAACCACGCCTTTGACCCGGACAAATCCAACCGTAGCGAAGCGACGCAGATGCCTGCAAATCCAAGGCGCGACGGCGGAAAATAGGTGGCATGGCCATCCTGGCCATGATTCACGGGCTGGAAGCCCGTGCGAAAGAGCCAAACACCAGTCACGGGCTGGAAGCCCGTGCGAAAGAGCCAAACGCCAGTCACGGGCTGGAAGCCCGTGCGAAAGAGCCAAACACCCGTCACGGGCTGGAAGCCCGTGCCACCATTGCCGCCTTCCGCCGGGTCCTTGTCCGACGCTCGCGGAACACAACGCGCGTCACGAGGCGAACAGCTACTCTTCGAGCAGGTTCACTTTTCTGGGGTCCCACGTCGACGGGTTCACGCGCAGCGTCTTGATTTCGTGGGGCGAGAATGACGTCCGAACGCTCTTGCCGGCCTGGGGAAAATCGACGGCGACTTCGCCGTGTCGGCCCGCAACTTCGTAGCCGCGCAGGATAAGGTCGTCCCCGTCCTCGCTCTTCTTGAGAACGGTGAGCAGGACATGGGCCGAGTCGACCCCTAGAAACGAACCGGAACCGGGCCACGAGCCCGGGTGGCTGTATTCATGGTGGGCGATAGGGGGCTCGTTGAGTTCCCAGGCGCGCTGCGGCACCCGGGCATCCTGCCAAGTCCCTGCGTGCGGCACGAGCCGCGTGCGCACCGTCTGCCAACCCTGGTCGATGATGGCCACCGACTCGGCGGCATCCGGCTGCCACGGGTCATGGTGGGCGTAGTGCGGACTCCTAAGCAAGGTCACCCGCATGGTCCGCCCCTGGACGTCGAACCCATGTTTGCAGTCGTTGAGCACGGCCAACCCGTAGGGCTTGCCCGCGACAGCCCCCGTCAGGTCGAGCCATTTCTGGCCAGGAAACTCGATGCCCGTGGATGGCCGCTCGTCCCAGCAATACGGTGTCTCGCACACGGCCACTGCGTTTTCGATGAACGTGTCGTAGGCAAGTTTCAGCACGTGACGCCGTTCTTGCCAGTTGATGCGGAACGTGCAGTCGATGACGTCGATATCTCGATACAACGTGACAAACTGCTCGACGGTCGAGTCGCGCCACGCCGAGACGATCTTGAGGGTGGCCTGCACCGGGCCGGTTTCGACCAGGGCCGTGGATGCCGCACGGAATCGACCTACTTCCTCGCCGTACCTATCGACGCCGTGGCTCCACGTGTCCGTCGAATCGGCCAGACACGCGAGTACATTGCCGGCCTCGAGCACCTCGACGGCGTGTTGTTTGTCATACAGGCGCGCAATGTGGCCGTCCAGGGGATCGAGTTCGATACGCCACCAATCGTTTTCGAGGAAGTCTGGGGACGCGGACAAGGGCCGCCCCGATACGGCCGGCTCGCCGGAAAACCGGGCATGATAGCAACGATACCCGAGGGCGGGCACGTCGGCCACGAGCGTATAGGCAAAACCGCCTATTTTCTCGCCGTGGAGGGCCTGACACGGCACGGGTTGACCGGCGTCGTCGACGACACAGAGCGGTTTTTTGTCAAAGGCGAGCGATTCGGGCTGCTGCCGCGCGATGATGTCCGAGGCAATAACAGGCCCCTTGACGCGCCAAGGCAGGGAATTGAAAACGATTAAGGTGTTGCCCTCCGCAGCGGTGTCGATCCGCTGTGCCATAGTCTGGATGGCCTCGTTCGTGATTTCGCTGGCGATACGGCGGGCCCGGCCGAACTGGTCGCGCGCGTCGGCGTAGGCGGTTTCGATGCTGGTGCCGGCGAGGATGTCGTGGAATTGGTTGTATAAGACGTCGCGCCACGCCCGCTCGATTTCCGCGGCCGGATACGGGCGCCTCAAGGCCAGCCAGGCCGCCGTTGCCCAACGCTCCGCCGCCATGAGGGCGTGCTCCGCCTGCCGGTTGAGGCGCTTGATCTCGGAATGAACGCTGTAACACCCGACGGCATGCATTTGGAGATCCGTGTCAATCACGGGGATATCTTCGTCCTTTGTCGAGGCCGTGAAATCCCTGAAAAAGGTTTCGAGCGTGGAAAATTTGGGATTGGGCATTGTGTCATCTTCTTGCGCGCACAGAATCTCGGCAATGCATTCTTTGGTAGGGCCGCCGCCGTGGTTCCCGACGCCGTAGGGACACAGGATGTGGGTCTGCCCCGGATTCCGAGCCGGGTGGTCCGGCATGGTCCGCATCCGTTCACGCAGCGGCGCGCCGCCTTGCGAGCCGTAGCCTTCGGGCATTTCGCAGGCCAGGATTTCAGAACCGTCTTTGGCCCGCCACGTGAAGACAATGCCGTGGGCATACTGGAATTCATGCGGCTGCGGTCGCGAATACGCGTAGTAATCGATGCCCATCTTTTTGAAGATCTGTGGCAGCGCGCCCGCATGGCCGAAACTGTCCGGATTGAAGCCCACCGTTACGCGGATGCCGAATTCACGCTCGAAAAAGCGTTGGCCGTAGAGGCCGTGGCGCACGAACGATTCCCCCTCGGGGATATTGCAGTCAGGTTCGATCCACCAGCCGCCCGCAATTTCCCACCGTCCCTGGCGAAGCCGCGCGCGGATCGCTTCAAACATCTCTGGGTCGCATTGCTTCACCCACGCATAGAAACACGCGCTGGACGCCGTGAAGGTGAATTCAGGAGTCTCGTTCATGCGATCGAGCGCGCTCTGGAACGTCGCACGCACCTCCGCGTAGCCCTCTGTCCACCGCCACAACCAGGTCGGGTCGATGTGGGCGTTGCCCACCATGTGCAGTACGTAATCTTTGGCTTGCATCGTTGAGTTCCCCGTAGCTGAGAAATGTCGCCCTAATGTACGCGGCCCGCCGCCGTCGCGCAAGTCTGCCGCACTTGGCGGCGAGCGCGTCAATGCCGTATCATTGCGGAGATGTTCTGGTGCACGGAGAGCGAAAGCGGCCGCGTTAACGGCAAACAGTGCAGCCGAGGCGCCCAACCTGACGCGTGCAATGGGAGAATAGGATGGCGCGGATTGTAGAGATGCTCCTGGAGAAGCGCGAAGAAATTCTGCGCGTCGCGCGTGCACACGGCGCCCACGAAGTTCGCGTCTTCGGCTCCGCAGCGCGCGGCGAGGCCGATAACCGGAGCGACGTGGACTTGCTTGTCACGCTCGATCCCGACGTCACGTTGTTGACACACGCCAAGCTCGAACGCGAACTTGAAGCGCTGCTACATCGTAAAGTCGATGTTGTCAGCGAGAGGGCTGCGTCCGAGAATCCGCGAACGGGTGCTGAGAGAGGCCATAGCCCTGTGAGCAGCGACAAGGAACGGCTTCTCGACATCATCGAAGCCATCGGGAATATTGCCAAGTACGCAGGGGCGGACAAGAAGCGTTTTTTCGACGACGAATGTGAAAACAATCTTAGAAGAGTTACCCGGAAGCGCGTAACAGATGCGAGGATGGGAGTCTTCGGCCTGGCGGGCGTCAGCTTGCGCCGAGATCCTCGAAGAACCGCGCGTCGCGGGTGACCTCGTGGGGCTTCACATCCAGCCGCTCGACGATTATTTCCTTCATGCGCCACCAAACCTTTTCTTCGCTCGTCCGCTGGCCCTTGGGGACAATCTTGTCGCGGTTAAGGAAAAGCAGGTTCATGACGGCCTTACCAACGGTAGCGCATCCTGAAGGAAAACACACGGCTAACGGGGTGGTCAGCCTCGACGCGAGATAGTAGTAAGGCCATGTGAGCAGCGCGTAAGCAGCCACACAACCAGCCACTGCCCACTTCGTGCCGAATCCTTGGCTTTGGACAAAAGGCGCAAGAATGCCGAACGTGACCGCGCCGCAGATCAGCCAAAGGAGCCCGACCGATAGCACAAGGGAGGTCGGACGACGGAGGCGCGGGAGCCGCCAATCGAGTGCTTCACCGAGCTCGCGCCAGAGCGGCCTTCGGTTCTTACGCGGGATCAGGTCGCTCATCTTCGTATCGAGTTGTACCCGGTGCTTGGCCAAGCCGAGCCGATCCATCAAGGCCGCGCGCAATGTGAAAAACGTCGGCGGGCTGCCGCAGCGTTCCGGCGCGCCCCTCGCTGTCGACTCGTCTTGCCTCGCAATGAACCGACGATTGAGGCGCGTGACGGCATGAACGACCCCCGCGAACGTCTCGCAATCCGAGGGAAAACGGTTTGCCCAGGGCTTGACGAGGAAAAGCGTAAACCGGTAACACAGCCAAGGCCCCGTAACGTAGAGCCAAAGGACTGCAAGGACATGGAAGCACCGCGCGATCAAGGGCACCTCGCTGTAGACAAACAGAATGAAGGCCGTCGCAAGGAATAATGCTGTCCAGCAAATCAGTAACGGCGAGCAAAGCATCCACTGCAGCACCTTAAGATAGGGCGGCCGGCACAGTTCCGGCAGACGCCACCCGAGTCGTTTGCTCACTGCCCGCCAGTGTGCTCGGCGGCCCTTGCGCGGCACAAGATCTTCCATCTTGGCGCCGGCAACGATATCTGCTTCACGGACATCGAGTTGTTCCGCCAAGGCCTGCCGGAGTTTGCCGAACGCCTCGTCGCTCAGACAGAACCGCTCGGCCGGACGCAATTCCAGTCTTGTCATGATATAGTCGTGGAGGTCGCCGACGGTTCGGATGTCGTTGGCCTCGTCGTCGATCTCGATGCCGAACTCTGCCTCGAGCGCCATCAGCATTTCCGTCATTTCGAGTCTCATATCCGTTTCCTCGACGTCCGATTGCTCCCGGCCTCATGAGATCGTAGCGGCACTGGCTGAATTCTGTCAAGGCCAGCAAGTCGCGCCCTTGACAAGATGTCTCGTCATTGCAGGCGGAAGTACGTCGCGTTGGCCCATGCGAACGGCTCCCGCGGCAGACAGCGCCGGCAGGCGAGCGCGACACTGGCCCGGTTGGCCCTTGACATGCCTGGAACTTCTTGGCATAATAGGGCCAAGCAGCTTGAGATGGAGCATGCCATGACGTCGAACAAGGAGCTGATGGGGGCCGGCACGGGCTTGCTAGTACTCTCCGTGCTTGCCAGAGAAGCCAGCTACGGGTATCAGATTATCAGGCGCATCAATGACGAAGCGGCGGGGCTCTTTGTCTGGCAGGAAGGCACCGTGTACCCCCTCCTGCACAAGCTCGAGAAGGACGGGTTCGTGCGGACCCAATGGCAGCAGGCGGACACCGGACGGCGCCGGAAATACTACTACATCACTGCGAAGGGCCGCGAAGCCCTAAGTGAGGGTCATCGGCAGTGGCATGCGTTCCACCACATGGTGACGCGGTTCGTGGAGGCAACCAATGGACAATCGTTTTGAACCGGGCATTGATGGCAGAGTGCGCAAATTCTGCCGCCAGATCAGCGTCGCGCACGGCCTCGACCCCGAGATCCAAGAGGAACTCGTTGGTCACTTCGAAGACAAGATGCTTGCTTACCTGGATGGCGAGGAAACACTCACGCAAGCGGATGCTCTCATCCTTGCGCGTCAGCACTTTGGCGACCCTGCCGTCCTAAAGAGACTGCTCCAGCAGACGCACCGCGTGGAGGCCGCGGTGGGCCTTGCGCGCCGCCTCGCGGCTGTGACGATAGCCTCACTCGCTACGATGGCACTGTCATTTGCCTTGATGCTTGCGGCGTTCATTGGCTGTTTGTTCTGGCAGAGACAATTGCCCTTTACCGGCGGGGTGGCGGCGGTTAGCACAGTGCTGAGCGGGCTGGGTTTTGCAGCCGGCCCCGCACTGCTGTGGCTCATCCTTGGACGCTGGGAGCGCATACTGTCTCGGGGGTGCCGGCTGTGGTTCCTGCGCTGGTCACCGTGGACCTTCGCCGGGCTGATCGCGCTGCTTGTTACGCTGGTCAAGACAATTCCTTTCGCTGCACCGCACCTCCTTTCGGGCCGCTTCACCGTGACAACTTTCATTGGGTTATCCTGGGGCTCCGTGATCGCGCATTGCATGGCGTGGTTGTGGTGGTGTGACAGGCCGCCCCGGCGGCGGACCGCGATCTCTGTGGCGTTTCTGGCCTGGCTGGCCCTTTGGGTCGTGTTGGCGGGAATACCTCCCCTGGAATTCGTCGTCTCCGAGAGCGCGCGTGCCGTGTCCGCAACTCGCGTAGTGGTAACGGAAGGGTCTTTCTTCGAAAATTTCTCCTGGCAGCTCGGGTACGAGGCGCCAACCGTGCAGCGCTTGTGGCTCGTGCCCTACACCGGGGCGTTTATGATAGGTCTGGGCTATGTCGCCAGGCTGATCCATTTGGCAGCGCGGCGATTTGTGGGCGGATATAGTCGCCGCCTTGCCTAGGGCCGTTGGGGTCTTCGGGAAAGCGCAGGAGGAGTCGGCGTGACTCCGTGACGCCCTTGTCGATGCGCAACGGAAAGACTGTGCGAGGAAACCGGCGCCCCAATGCTCGCTCCGACCTCTCAGCGTACCAGACCCCCTTCCTACACGCCAACGAAGCAAGCAACTCGACGGCTCTGTCCTCGTCTGCCGTCCCCCGCGCCCTCTCGTATCGAGACTCATCCGGTTTTTGGAGAGTCCGAGCAGTCACGTCAACGGCAGTGTGGGGCGGTTGGAGGCCCGCTGCGCTTGGTGATCATATCGAGGAATGCGCACTCGGCGCGGGTTTGATAGGCGCCCCGGCGCCAAATGGCGCCGATGTGGACTTTTGGCACGCCGGGCACGTGGATTGTGGTCAGGGTGTTGTCGGCGTCCGTGATAACGATTTCGGGCAAGAAAGACAGGCCGATTCCTTCGGCGACGTAGCGTTTGATGACCTCGAAACTGCCGCTGTCCACCACGACCTGCGGGTCGAAGGATTCCCGGCGGAAGTAGTCGCGGAGGATGGCGCCGGTGCGCGTGCCCGCCTCGAGCAGCACGAACGGTTCGTCGTGCACGGTGTCGAGCCGCGCCCGCCGCCGGCCGCCCAACCGGTGCTCTGCCGGGGCGACGAGCACGAGCCGTTCTTTGAACAGTTCGCGTTGCTCGAGTTCGGCATGGACAACCGGCAACGTCACGATGCCCAAGTCGAGATCGCCGCGAACGACTTGCTCGGCAATGGCCTCGGACGGGCGATCCACGACCTTCAGGTGCGTGTTCGGCATCGCGGATGCGAATTGCCGCACAAATGGGGGCAGAAAATATAGCGCCGTCGTGTCGCTCGTACCCACCCGCAGCTCGTGTTCTGCCGTTTCGTCGAAATCCTCGAGTTCGCGCGCCAGGGCGTCCGCGTCGTTTAAGATCCCCCGCGCCCGCATGTACAGCATCTGCCCGGCGGGCGTAGGGCGTCGCCTTTTCCGATCCAAAAGTACACGGCCCAGCTCCCGTTCGAGCGCCTTGATCTGCTGGCTTATGGCCGGCTGCGAACAGTGTCGTCGTGCGGCGGCGGCCCGGAAGCCGCCCTCCTCGACGACCGCGCAGTATGAATGAAGAACTTCGAGGGAAGGCATAAGATCTCCTTATCAGCCTTATCATAACATTTCATTTGACTTATCGCAAGTGTTGGCGGTATCCTGCTAGCAATTGGCGAGATCGGGATTGTGAGGGCGCGGCGATGAACAACAAGAAACCAGGCCTCCGTTACCGCGATGCGGGCGTCGATATCGATGCGGCCGACGCGGCGTTGCGGGAAGTCAAAGACGTCGTGCAGAAGACGTTTGACGAAAACGTCCTATGCGGCCTCGGCTCCTTCGGCGCGATGTACGGGTTCAGCAATATCAGCCTCGAGGAGCCTGTCTTGGTGTCAAGCGTGGATGGCGTGGGCACCAAACTGAAGCTGGCCTTCATGACGGGCAAACACGACACCGTCGGGATCGACCTGGTCTCGCATTGCGTGAACGACATCCTCGTGCAAGGGGCGCGGCCGATCTTCTTCCTCGACTATCTGGCGTGCGGCAGACTGAGACCCGAAACCGTCGTCGCCGTTATCAAGGGAATCGCCGCGGGCTGCCGGTATGCGGGCTGCTCCCTGATCGGCGGCGAAACGGCCGAGATGCCCGACATGTACGGCGCAGACGAATATGACCTTGCCGGTACCATTGTGGGCGTTGTGGAACGGAAGCGAATCATCGACGGGTCGGCGGTTCGGCCTGGGGATGTTATTATCGGCCTTCCGTCGTCGGGGCTGCACACGAACGGCTACAGTCTGGCGCGGAAGATCTGCTTCGAGCTGGCTGGGTTGACGGTTGACGACGAGATGCCCGGCACCGGTCGAAGCGTCGGGGCCGCCCTGCTCGAGCCGCACCGGAGTTACGCCAAGCTCATTCAACTGCTCATGAAACTCGTAACGGTGCGCGGTATGACACACGTTACCGGGGGCGGCATCACGGACAACCTGCCGCGGACCTTGCCGAAACGGATGGGCGCGGAGATCGATCTTGCGGCGTGGGAGGCGTTGCCCATATTCGAGTTCCTGCAGAAAACGGGCAACGTGTCCGACGATGAGATGCTGCGCACGTTCAATATGGGCATGGGATATTTGGTGATCGTGGGGGAGCAGCAAGTGGAACTCGCCTTGGACACGCTTACGCAAGCCGGCGAAGAGCCGAGCGTCGTCGGCAGGGTCATAGCGGGCGAGAACAAGGTCAACTATACGGGGAGCATCCGGTATGCCGCATAGAATTGAGGTCGCCATGAAGGCCGACCTGCCCGACCCGGCAGGCGTCGGCGTCAAAGGCCAACTCGAGGAGGATTTGGGCGTTGGCGTCGATGACGTTCGCGTGATTGACGTGTACACGGTTGATGCGGCTCTCGACGCCGAGGAACTGGAACGGGTGCGCGCGGAGTTGTTCACCGATCCCGTGATACAGGACTCGGCGCTGGATCGCGCGTTGGCGCGCGACTTCACCTATCTGATCGAGGTCGGATACCGTCCGGGCGTAACCGACAACGTCGGTAAGAGTTCGGCCGAAGGGATAGGCGACGTGCTTGGCCGCAGCCTCGCGGCGGGGGAAGCCGTGTACAAATCGACGCAGTACGTTCTTCGCGGGGACGTCAGCCGAGGCACGTGCGAGCACATCGCCCGCGACCTGCTTGCCAATGAGCTTATCGAACGGTGGGAAATCCGATCCGCCGCCGAGATGGCCGGCGCGGGCGGTGCCGCGTTGTTGGGTTTGCCCGTCGTCACCGAACGCAGCGACGTGCAAGTCCACGCTATCGACCTCGAAATCCCGGACGAGGAACTCGTCGCCCTGAGCCGCGAGAAAACGCTGGCCCTCGAGCTGGACGAAATGAAGGCGATCCAAGCGTACTACCGCGACGAAGCCGTGCGACGTGAGCGCGACGCCCTCGGCCTGCCGGCAGCGCCCACCGACATCGAGCTCGAGGTCTTGGCCCAGACGTGGTCCGAGCACTGCAAACACAAGATCTTCAACGCGGAAATCCAATACACGGATCCCGAAGGGAAGACCTCGGCTATCGACAGTCTGTTCAATACTTACGTGAAGGCGACCACCGACGAAATAGGGAAGCAGGTTGACTGGCTCGTGAGCGTGTTCCACGACAATGCGGGCATCATCAAGTTCGACGACCAGTGGAATTTCGCACTCAAATGCGAGACCCATAATAGCCCGTCCGCACTCGATCCGTACGGCGGCGCGATTACGGGCATCGTCGGCGTGAACCGCGACATCCTCGGTGCCGGCCTCGGCTGCAAATGCATCCTGAATACCGACGTCTTTTGTTTCGCCTCGCCTTTTTTCGACGGCGAGATTCCGCCCCGGCTGTTCCACCCGCGCCGCGTGCTCCGCGGCGTGCACCGAGGCGTCAAAGACGGCGGCAACCAGAGCGGGATTCCGGACGTGAACGGCGCCATCGTGTTTCACGAACGCTTCTTGGGCAAGCCGCTTGTCTTCTGCGGTACCGGCGGTCTGATTCCGACCACGGTGGCCGGGAAACCCAGTCACGAAAAAGGGGCCCGCCCCGGCGACCTCATCGTGATGTCCGGCGGCCGGATCGGAAAGGACGGCATCCACGGCGCAACGTTCTCCTCGGAGGAGTTGCACGAGGGCTCGCCCGCGACCGCGGTTCAAATAGGGGATCCTATCACCCAGAAGAAAATGGCCGATTTCCTGCTCGAAGCCCGCGATCTCGACCTTTTTACGTGTATTACGGACAATGGCGCAGGCGGGTTGTCGTCGAGTGTGGGGGAAATGGCCCGCACACCCGGCGGCGCCGCCATCCACTTGGACAAGGCGCCGTTGAAATATGCCGGCCTCGCGCCGTGGGAGATCTTTCTCTCGGAAGCGCAGGAACGCATGACGTGTGCCGTGCCGCCGGACAAACTCGACGCGTTCCTCGATCTCTCGAGACGTCGCGCCGTCGAGTCTACTGTGTTAGGTTCATTTACGGACTCGGGTCGGCTCGAGTGCTACTACGAAGGCGACCTTATCTGCGCGCTGGATATGGCGTTTCTCCACGAAGGGGTCCCCAAAATGCACCTGAAGGCGGTGTGGGCCCCCCCTGCGCTGACGCCCGTCGTTGTGGCCGAGGACGGCGACCTGACCGCAGACCTAAAAGCCGTTTTGGGCGCGCTGAATGTGTGCAGCAAAGAGACGTTTGTGCGCATGTACGATCACGAGGTGCTCGCGCAGAGCGTCCTGAAACAGTTCCAAGGCGTAGACCACGACGGGCCGGGCGACGCCGCTGTGATTCGTCCCGTGCCGGGTTCGCAACGCGGCTTGGCGATTGCCTGTGGGATTTGCCCCAAGTACAGCGACATCGATACGTACTGGATGATGGCTTGTGCCGTAGACGAAGCGGTCCGCAATCTGATTTCGGTAGGCGTTGAGTTCGGCACCATCGCCGGGCTCGATAACTTTTGCTGGCCCGACCCGATTCAAAGTGAGAAGACCCCGGACGGCGAACATAAACTGGCGCAATTGGTCCGTTGCTGTCAGGCCTTGCGAGACGTTTGCGTCGCGTATGGCATACCCCTCATCAGTGGCAAAGACAGCATGAAAAACGACTATCGCATCGGCGACACGAAGATTTCGATTCCACCAACCGTCCTGTTTACGGCAGTGGGAATCGTCAGCGATGTTACGCGAACCGTTTCGATGGACGTCAAACGTCCTGGCGACCTTGTCTATATCCTTGGCGACACGAAGGATGAAATGGGCGGTAGTGAATACCTGGCGTTGCGCGGCCAACTGGGCGCCGGGGTGCCGGAGGTCGACGCGGCAAAAGCGCGACGCCTATACGAGAAGCTGGCGGCCGCCATAAAACAGGGGTTAGTGGCGTCGTGCCACGATTGTTCGGACGGCGGCCTGGGCGTGGCATTGGCCGAGTCGGCGTTTGCCGGCGGCTACGGCATGGACGTGGATATCACCGGGCTTGGTATGCCCAACGCCGTCGTGGCCCTGTTCGGCGAGTCGCAGAGCCGGTTTGTCGCAACGGTGCCAGCCGCCAAGGCCGCGGCCTTCGAGTCGGCCCTGTCGGGCGCGCCGACGATGCGCATCGGCGAGGTGATTCCCGAGGAGGTATTCAGGGTGGCGGCACACGGCGGCGTCAGCGTTGACGCGACGTTGGCCGAACTGAAGGAAGCGTGGCAACGGCCGTTGCAATGGTAGTTGCTGATTTCCAGTTCCTGGTCTCTGTTTGGCCGTCGCCGCTACACAGTTCGCGAGCCAGGAATCAGGAACCATGAACTAAGTAGAAGGGTTAGGCATCGTGAATGTACGCGCACTGGTCTTGACGGGATTTGGCATCAATTGCGATGCGGAGACGGAGATGGCCCTGAACCGCGCCAACGCGGCCGCCGAACGCGTTCATCTCAGCGACATCATCGCACGTCCAGGACTTCTGGAAACGTACCATATACTCGCGTTGCCGGGCGGGTTCTCGTTTGGCGACGACGTGGCTTCCGGCCGGATTCTGGCCAACCGCCTGCGCTACCGGCTGGGCGGCCCAATGAAGCAATTCATCAATGAAGGTAAGCTTGTCATTGGTATCTGCAACGGATTTCAGGTGATGGTAAAAATGGGCGTGTTGCCGATGTTCAACGGCGAACTCGTTCAAGAAGTCACGTTGACCCACAACAATTCCGGCCGGTTCGAGAACCGTTGGGTCCACCTGAGAACCGACGCCGCCACTCGGTGCGTGTGGCTCAACGGCATCGAGCGCCTCGAGTTGCCCATCCGACACGGCGAAGGCAAATTCATGGCAAAAGACCCGGGCGTTCTCGCGCGGTTGCGGGACAATGGGCAAGTGGCCGTGCGCTATGTACGGCGCGACGGGGCGCCGGCCCGAGGCGAGTTCCCGAGCAATCCAAACGGTTCCTCGGACGACATTGCCGGCATCTGCGACCCCACGGGTAGGGTGTTTGGCCTTATGCCTCACCCGGAAGCCTTTGTCGATGGAACGAATCATCCGTGCTGGCCGCGCCTCGACCACCAGGGAGAGGGCGCCGGGCTTCAGGTATTCCGCAATGCCGTGGCCCACGTGAAGGCCCACGTCGCTTAATCTGAATTGCCCACGAGGACTGTCTTTGTGTTGCCGCGCGCCTGAATTCCGTGAATGCCGAGCTTTCATTGCGACGAACGGCACTGCCTTCGGGCGGGAGGCCCGCCTTCGGGCGCGGCAGCGACGCGGACATCTTTTGTGTTTCTTGCGGCGACCTTGTGCGATCCTTACGGAGGTTGCTTCGTCACTTCGTTCCTCGCAAAGACGGCGCAAGAAGACGTGTTTATCCGCGGGTCGCCCCGATGACGCTCCGCCTTCGATTCCGGCAATAGCGGGGCAGTCCCGCAATTCGCCCGGCGCTCAGGTTTCCAGGCCGGCGCGCTGTTTTTCTTCGGCGATGCGCGCGACGATGTGCTCGACGATGCGCTTGGTGAGTTGTTCGCCCAATTCACGCGATGCGGTTTCGCGCAGATCCATCGCCCAGACCCAGTCATTCCTCTCGCCGTCCGAGTTCGCGTGTTCGTCACCGTACCGGTGAATAGGGCACAGGCCCTGCTTGAACTTGTCCATACGGACCAGGTGCGGGATGAGGGCCATCGCAAACGAGGTCTCGTAGACGCCGGCGTGGTCCGCGGGTTCATG
>Ga0180437_10004585_pt1 | contig 19589 bp, 27 predicted proteins | sample SS_ome_4_FD_132410 | JGI IMG/M metagenome (GOLD analysis project Ga0180437, IMG submission 132410) | Hypersaline lake sediment archaeal communities from the Salton Sea, California, USA - SS_3_D_1 metaG | ecosystem: Environmental > Aquatic > Non-marine Saline and Alkaline > Hypersaline >... | reverse complement strand
GCTTGAAGAAGAACTTAAATATTTAAAATTAGGCCCAGAGCCTTTAGCAAAAGAATTCACTTTGAAATATTTAAAGACTACTATTAGAAAAAAAACAAATAGTAAAATTAAGCAATTTTTAATGGATTTACATAATATAGTTGGAATTGGCAATATTTATAGTGATGAAGTTTGTTTTTATGCCAAGATTTTACCAGAACGTTTAAATAAAACATTAACAGATAATGAAATTGAATTGCTATATAAGGGTATAAAAAAAATTTTAAAAGATTCAATCAAATTACAAGGCACAACATTTAATAATTATAGAAATGCATATGGTGAAGCAGGTGCTTATATTAAGAAATTAATGGTTTATGGACGATATGATCAGGCTTGTAAAATTTGTGGTAATAAGATAAAGAAAACTAAAATTGCTGGACGCACTTCATCTTATTGTGATAAATGTCAGAAATAATATGGTTTATAATGAAAATTTTACAATTGAAACAAAAGGAAGCTGTGATGTGATTAATATTACATTACAAACAACCAAGATTGTTAAAAGATCAAAAATTAAAAATGGGCAAGTATTAATTTTTGTTACAGGATCAACTGCTTCTATTTCAACTATGGAGGCAGAAGCAGAGTTAGATAAAGATCTTCATGAAGCATTAGAAGTTGTTGCTCCGCAGGATAAAGATTATTATCATGATAGGAAATGGCAGGATGGTAATGGTTATTCTCATATTAGATCTACTATCATAGGCACATCTTTGGTTGTTCCCTTAATTAATGAAGAATTAGTGTTAGGTAATTGGCAGCAGATTGTTTTATTAGATTTTGATAATAAAAAAAGAGACCGTTTAATAACGGTCCAAATTATAGGAGAATAGTATTAATTAAATAATTAAAGCTATTATTATCCCAAGGATCATACCAATAAATGCTTGTAGATAAGTGTGTCCCAATCTTTCTTCTAAAAAAGGATATTTTTCTTCTTTATAATCAGGTAAGTCTTTAATTAACATATTTAAAATTTTACTGTGATAACCAAGTTCTTGTCTTAAGCCAATAGCATCTCTGATTATTAGAAAAGCAAAGGCTAAGGAAATTGCAAATACTGCAGTGTTAAATCCAAAAAGAGTGCCAGTCTCCGTTGCCAAGGCGGCTACCATTGCAGCGTGTGATGAAGGCATTCCCCCATAATGATTAAAGTCACGCCAAGAAAATTTTCCTTGGATAGCATCAATAATAACTTTAATAATCTGAGCTGAAATTAAGGCAAGAAAAGGCACGAAAACAATTGTGTAAGACATATTTTATGATTTATTTATATACAATATTATTAGGAATCATACAAGGGTTAACTGAATTTTTACCTGTTTCTAGTTCAGGTCATTTAGTGCTTTTACATGAAATTTTTGATTTATCTCAAATTAATGAATTAACCTTTGATGTTATTTTACATACAGGAACATTAGTTGCTTTACTGATTTTCTTCTACAAAGATATTATAAACTATTTTCGCGCATTTTTAAATAGTTTATTAAAATGGAATGTTAAAAATGACTTTCAGCAAAAAATGGCTTGGTTTTTGTTTATATCTATGATTCCAGCAGGTATTATTGGATATTTTTTGGAAAACATTATTGAAAATACTTTTCGTTCAGCTTTATCAGTAGCAATTGTTTTGATAATAGTATCATTTTTATTTTTTTTAGTTGAAAAATATTCTAAAAAAATAAAAGATTTTACTAGCTTGAATTGGCTCAAAGTAATAATTTTAGGTTTGGCACAGGCGATTGCCTTAATTCCAGGAGTCTCACGTTCAGGTATAACAATTATTACTGGTATGACCTTTAATTTAAAAAGAGAATTGGCAGCCAAATTTTCTTTTTTAATGTCAATACCTATTATTTTTATTGCTAGCCTTAAGAAAATATATGATTTATTGCAGATTGGACTAGCCACTGAACAACTATTAATTTATTTTATTGGTTTTTTTATTTCCGCAATTACTGGTTATTTTTGCATTAAATATTTTTTATTGTTTTTGAAAAAATACTCATTAAATTATTTTGCTGTTTATCGTATTATCATAGGCATTATTATTTTATTATTAATATATATTTAATAATTTATGAAAAAATTGTTAGCTACTCTTTTGATTATAATTATTTTAACAGTTGTATGTGGCTGGGTTTTTAAAATTGTTTTTATTAACCAAAAAGGTAGTGATGAAATAAAAACTTTTATGATTAATAAAGGGGAAGGGGTAAATGAAATTAGTAAAAATTTAAAAGAGCAAGAATTAATTGATAATAGTTTAATATTTGAAACAATTTTATGGTTTAAAAAAGCTGAGAATAAAATACTTGCTGGTGAGCACCAATTAGGAGATAATTGGAGTATGCGTAAGATTATTAATGCTTTAATTTCCGGATACGCTATTGAAAAAGAAGTCGAGATTACTATTATTGAAGGTTGGAATCTATATGATATAGCCGAGTATTTAGAAGCGCAAGGGTTAATAGATCAAGATGATTTATTTAAATTAGTAGGTTATCCAGGCGTTGATTATAATTATAATAAAGAATTATCTAAGCCTAAAGACTTTTCTAAAGAATACGAATTTTTAACTGAAAAACCTAAAAATATTAGTTTAGAAGGATACCTGTTTCCAGATACATATCGGATTTTTAAAGATGCCACTCTTGAAAATATTATTTTAAAAATGCTTGATAATTTTGACAAAAAAATAACTTCTAAAATGCTAGGGGATATGTATAATAAAGATATGAAGTTATTTGAAATAATCACATTAGCTTCAATCATTGAAAAAGAAGGAGATACCGCTGAAAACAAGAAAAAAGTTGCCGGGGTATATTATAATCGTTTAGAGCTTGGCATGGCCTTACAGGCTGACCCAACAGTCAATTATGTTACTGGTAAATCTACTGATAGGCCTAGTTTGGATGACATTGAAAGTGATAGCGCTTATAATACTTATAAATATCCTGGTTTACCGTTGGGTCCTATATGTAATCCAGGCATAGATTCTATTGTAGCAGCAATATATCCTGATAATAATGAATATTATTATTTTATTAATACACCTGATGGGGAAATGATTTTTTCACACAATTTTGAAGAACACAAACAAAACAGATTAAAATATTTTAATGATTAATTAATATAGTTTTCAAGTATAAAGTTAAAAAGTTAAAAAGCTTTCTAACTTTAATACTTTTTTAACTTTTAACTAAATATATGATTGATAAAAAACTATTTACTAAATTAAGAAAAGATTATCAAAATTATGACATTGGACGTCGCATTGTTATAAAAAATTCTAATGATATATTAAAATTATCAAAACAGACAATTTTTGCTTTACATCGCGGGAATAATAAAGAGGCTGAAAATCTTTTAAGCAGTGCTGAAAAAAGCCTTAAATATTTGAATACAAAAATGAAAAAAAATAAAGGCTTAGAATTTGAAGGATCTTATTTAGCTGGTATTGAAGAATTTGTTGAAGCTTCTTTATTTTATCAGTTTATTAAAACCGGCAAGGTTACAAGTATAAAAGGTTTTAATATTGGCACAAATAGTTATTTAGGTGGTTTATCTGATTTAACAGGTGAATTGGTTCGTAGAGCTGTATTTTTGGCTACCAGAAGAAGATATAAGGATGTTGAGACTTGCCATAAGATGATTGAATTTGTAGTAGGGGAATTAATTAAATTTAATTTAATTGGTCATTTAAGGACGAAATTTGATCAGTCTAAAAATAATTTACGTAAAATAGAAGAGATTATGTATGATCTGGAATTAAAAAGAAAAAAATAAAATAATCAAGAATATAAAAAAGGGATTTTCGCTGCGCGAAAATCCCTTTGATTTTATTGAACTTTTACTACATACTTTACTCTTGAAAGAATTGACTGATCATTGCCGATTTCAATTTTATACATTGATAAGGCAGTGACAAGCTTACCCATTTTTTTCATCTCTTCCGTGTCAACCTCCTTGTCAAATTCACTGGCCAGTTTTCTTTCAGCAAGTTTTAATATTTGCCAAAGCACATCAATTTTATCAAGTTTACGGCCATGTTTTTTAAAATTACGTAATTCTTCCATGGCTCTCTCTTGAATTTCATCTATAGAGAATTTAGGGATTAGCCCTTTAAGAGCATTTACAATTCCATTTGGATCAACAGAATGGATGGTGGGTTGCATTGCTATTTCCACATCAGTACCATTCGTGCTTGCTAGAGTTACTGATTCTTTTGTTTCCATAGGAGGAAGCTGTATTTCATCAAACAATGCATCAACTTCTGCCTCCTCTTCTTCAGGAAGAGGTTCAATTGTTGGTATAGCTAAAAGTTCTTCTTTAATTATTTCAGGTTCTTCAATTATTTCTGTTAGACTAACTTCAACTGGAAGATATTTAGCTAAAATACTTTTAAATACAATGTCAACATGCTCTAGCTTCTTATCTTGTATTTTGGGGAATTCTAAAGCTATTAATTGTTTTAATTCATCTGGAGATGTTTTTAGATGATAACTTGCCATTTTTTTAGCAGCCCATATTAATTCTTGTTGGAAGACAAAGCGTTCTCTTTTACGCATTATTTTTTCTTGATTGATTCGTGTATCAATCATATGAGAACTTAATATTGCTCTGATTAAGGCAATTCTATCTTTGTCTTGTCTATCCTTTTGTTCAAACTCTCTTTTATAAGTAATTGCATTTTTATTCCAAATATCAATTGTATCGTCAGTAAAAATTACTTCACGCCAAATTTCATCATTATTTATACCATGTCCCTTTAAAAAAATAGGAACAAGTTCTATCGCTTCTTCAAGTGTTATCCAGGCACCAAGTTCAATAAGAATATTGATTATTTTATTCCAACGGCTTTTAAAAGTTAAAACAGCTACAGGAAAATCATCTTTTTGAACATAATTCATGATTTCCAATGTTTGGCCTGCTTCAAAAATTGATTCAAAAGCAAGACCAAATATCCTTAGTCTGGCATGTTCTGATAACATTACATATCCTCCTTTGGATTATTTAAAAGTACAGTGTATAACATAAATTAGCATAATATTTATAGTATGTCAATATTAACAAGCTTGTTAATTTTTTTAAAATCAGTTAAATTATTATTATATGGATGAAAAAATTAAAAAATTATTAAATAAGTTAGAAGAATTCAATCAGCAAGGTGGTCAGTGGAATATCTCACCTGAAACTGGCCAGTTTTTATATGAGTTAATTTTAAAACAAAAGCCACAAGTAGTTGTCGAAATCGGGGCTTCAAACGGTTATTCAACTATTTGGCTAACTCTAGCAGTAAAAGAGATGGGTGCAAAATTAATTACATATGAATTTGTCCCAGAAAAAGTCAGGGATTTAGTTCATAATTTGCAAAAAGCCAAATTAATTCAATATGTAAATATTATTCCTGATGATGCTAATAAAAGATTAAGCGAATTAGCCGAGTCAATTGACTTCGTTTTTTTAGACGGGCGTAAAAATGAATATTTACAACAATTACAATTAATTGAGCCAAAATTAAGTACCGGAGCAATCATTGTTGCAGATAATGCGATCTCTCATAAGCATGTTATGCAGGATTATTTATATTATGTTCGTAATAATAAAAAATACAAAAGCCAATTAAAAGATATTGGTACAGGTTTAGAAATAACAGAAAAAATATGAAAATAAAAATAATAACTATTTCCAAAACTAAATCTGAATACAATGATTTGGAACAAGAATTTTTAAAGCGTTTACAAAAATACGCTGACCTTGAAATTTTAAATTTAAAAGAAGAAGCGATAACTAAAAACAGATCTGCTGAAGAAATCCTAGAGATAGAAGGGGAGAGAATTATCGAAAAATTAAATAAAGAATATTTTAATATTGCTTTACATTCAATGGGCCAATTATTAACTAGCGAACAATTTTCAGATTTATTACAAGAACAAAAGGATTTTAATAATGCTAAAATTTGTTTTATTATTGGCGGTCCCTTAGGATTATCTCAAAAAGTATTGAATTATTGTGATTTTGTTTTATCATTTTCCAAATTTACTTTTACTCATCAATTAATTCGTCTTTTACTCTTAGAACAAGTATATCGAGGGTTTGAAATAATTAAAGGATCAGAATATCATAAATAAGTCCTTATTGACAAGGATAGTTTTTTATGATAAATTAATAAATTCTTAAAAAGTTTTATAAAAGGAGGTAAAGGATGGCAGATAAAGCTTTAACCTGTCAAAAGTGCGGAGATAATCAACAGAAAGAATTGATCTGCACCAAGTGTGGCGGAAAGACAGAACTGTGTTCTAATTGTGGTTGGGCAGATGAGCGTTGGGAAATTGCCAAATTTTGCCCTGATTGCGGTAAACCTTTAGAATAAATTTTAAATCCTCGTAACAAAGCTAGTTGCGAGGATTTTTTAAATTTGACAAAACTGTTTTGCTATGCTATACTGTAAGTATTGAAAACTAAATAGTCTATTATCAAGAGAGCAGTGAGGCAATCGGGCCTATGACCTGCCAGCAACCTTCCGTTTTACGGAGATGGTGCTAAATCCGAACCCTTTTAGGGAAAGATAATAAATAATATAAGAAGGTCTTTCCCTTATGAGGTGAAAGATTTTTTTGTTTTTAAAGCCCTTACAAGGGCCTCTTCGAGGCTAATTATAGCCTGAAATCAGGCTATAACTGGCATTAACTAAAGTTCTTTTAACAATTTAAAGGAGGGAATTATGAAATCAAAATGGGAACTAATAGAAACCAAGAAACAATCTGTTGGCGGGATTTATAGCCGTAAACATATTATATTTCATGAATGGGGATATTTAACAAAAAAGGGCGGTATGCGCCTTATTCATGAAATTGGTTCAGATGGTTTGGAAACGGTTAAAGTTCTTGCTTGTGTTAATATGACGCAAAAACAAGTTGATTTAGCTATGAAAAAGTTCAGACAACAATTTCCAGAACAAGATGAAAACCTTAGGCAAAAGTTATTGGCAGCTCGAACAAAACGCGAAAGAGAACGCAATAACTTGTTAAATGAAATTAAAAGAAAAAATGAGGAAAATCGTAAAAGGGAAGAGGCGCAACAAAGAAAAATTCAGCAACAAAAAGAAAAGTATCAGCATATAAAATAAAAGGAGGAGGAATGGAAGATTTTAAACCAGTCAATCCATTAATTTTAGTCAGGCATGGAGATTATCATCAATCTAGTGGAAAATTAAGTGAATCAGGCAAAATAACTATTAGCAATTTATTGCCTAAGTTAGCGCTGTTCATTACTGACCCTGTAATCTTTACTTCACCAAAACTAAGAGCATGGCAAAGTGCAGAGATATTCATTCATACTTATAATCCTGAGTTTCGTATATTATCTCTGCTTGATTATGAAAAGTTTGATCAAGAAGATCAAGGCCCTCTATTTCATAATATTTTTGGTTTACATAAACGCAAAAAAGATCTTATTTTAATTACTCATTTGCCAGTAGTTGAGAAAATTTTAAAACAGCTTACGGGCAAGGAAGTAGATAGTAACCGTTTAGAAACTGGCACAGCAGTAATAATTGATCATTTAACAAAACGTGCGGTAATTGTACATGGACATTACGAACTTGAAATCGAATAAGTTTATAGCCCCTGTGGTAATCCACAGGGGCATTTTATTGACTTTATTAATATTAAAGCATATAATTTAAATATGAATATATATAAACAAGCTTGGACAACATTTTATTTTTTTACTGACTTGAGACAGCCAGCTTGTTTTAATATCTTGTAAATAAAGAATAATAGATTCAAATAGTTTAATAAGCTGGCTGTAAAGCCAGTTTTTTTATAGAAAAAAAGCCCGCCTTCGTCCTTCACATTGTTCAGGACTATGGCGGACAAAGGGAGGGGACTTTGCAGAAAATGAATAGGAAAAAGCGTAAGAAACTCAGGAAAATTAAGGAAAAATTTGGTGACAAAGAACCATATTTTGTCAAAAACAAAGCCCGCCTCCGCTCATAGAGCTTTGGCGGACAAAGGGAGGGGAAAATGGCAGAGTCAGAACAAAAAGTAATATTTATTATTGCTAAGAATTTGGGCAATGGTAATGGTAAAATTGATTCTTCTATTGAAGAAATTTTACTTGCTTTAGCACCATTAGAAGTAAAAGTTAGTTTTTCTAAGCAAGCTTATCCTGGAGGAGAAGACCTAATTACTCTAAGTGGGCCAGATCAGGTTATAAATAGCTTAAAAAAGCTGTTAAAAGGCCAGATTATTGCTTAAAGTAATAAAAGGAGCTATAAAATAGCTCCTTTTTTACTTGACATAATTTTTAACTATGATATACTATTTATAATTAAATATAACCGTAGACAATAGGTATCTGTTAAAGAGTAAATCCTATCGAGGAACTTGCAAATAGCTTATGGCTAATTGTTTATAGTATTGTCTGCGGGAACGCAGAATTTTTTATTTATAATTGATTAAAAAGATATGCCTAAAACTAAAGAACAAAAAAAACAAATAGTAGGTGATTTAGCTGATAAATTAGCTAATTTTAAGTCTGCTGTTTTTACTGATTATAAAGGTTTAACTGTAGCTGAAGCTCAAGAATTACGAAAACAATGTAAAGAACAAAATGCAGAATATCTTGTTGCTAAAAAAACTTTAATCCAATTAGCCTTAGATAAAGCTGGCATTAAAGATGTTGATGTTAAAAATATGGAAGGTAATATCGCCTTGGTTTTAGGGTTTGAAGATGAAGTCGCTCCAGCTAAAATAAGTGCAAACTTTGCTAAAGATCATGAAAGTCTGAAATTATTAGGTGGAATTATGGAAAACCAATATATTGATTTTGCAAAAGTTGAAGCTTTATCGAAAATCCCTTCTAAAGCGGAATTATTAGCAAAATTAGTAGGAAGCTTAAATTCACCTATATCAGGGTTTGTAAACGTCTTAGCAGGCAATTTAAGAGGTCTAGTCAGTGTTTTAAATGCAATAAAAGAACAAAAATCATAAATAATATATAATTAATAATTAATTTTTACAAAAATATGGCAGAAGAAAAAGACACAAAGCAAGAAGAAGCAAAAGAAGATGCTTCAAAAGAACAAAAAAAGGACATTGAAGTCCCTAAAAAATTCAAGTCTTTAGTTGATGAAATTGAAAAAATGTCAGTTTTAGATTTAGCTGAATTAGTTTCAATTTTAGAAGATAAATTTGGCGTTAGTGCTGCTGCTCCAGTTGCAGTTGCTGCTGCTGGTGCTCCAGGTGCTGGTGAGGCTGCTGCTGAAGAAAAATCAGAATTTGACATTGAATTAGCTGCTTCAGGTGATAATAAGATTGGTGTAATTAAGGTTGTAAAGGAAGTTAGTGGTTTAGGCTTAAAAGAAGCTAAAGATTTAGTAGATGGCGCACCTCAAATGGTTAAACAAGGCGTTAAAAAGGAAGAGGCAGAAGAAATTAAGAAAAAGCTAGAAGAAGCTGGAGCTTCTGTTAATTTGAAATAAATTTTCTAATAAAAATACCCCAGCCATTTGACTGGGGTATTTTTTATTGGTTAAAAACTTTATGCATGCATTTACGACCTTTTGGAAAACCAGGCAAGCCTAATTCTTCATGAATTTCCTTAGCTTGTTGCATCTTATCTTTTGATTCTTGTATTAATAGATGAGCTTCTATTAAGCGGGGAAATTCATCTTCATTTATAGCTTGTCCCATAGGACTGTCAGCACCGACAGCTTCAAGCCAAGATTGATAATCATTGTTATCTAAGGCTTGAATTACTGCTTCATGATTAGCTTCCATCTCTTGTCTTTTTTCAGCGCATTGCGAATGGTTCTCTTGGGATTCAGCAATTTTTTCTTGATCAAGTTGAGGGGAGCCTTGACCAAAACCAAATTGTTGAGCAGAGCTTATGCCTACTACTACTAGCGTAGTAATTATTATAGCTAGAGCAATAGCAGACAAACGTAGTTTACTAATTGTCATAAAAAGGGGATTAAATTGTTAAAGGTGCTTAAGGATATCCTTCTACTCATTATTACGTATCTAAAAAATATTTCTTTCAAAAATATAATAGTTAATTTTTTTTTGGTGCATGAGTTCTTGAAAGTTACTAGGTGGTGCTGGTTTAAAAGGTAATATTTGCATTGCATTAAAAGTTGCTGGTTCTACTTGTTGTCCAATTATACGAATTTTTATTCCTGGATGCATTTGGAACATTACAGGTTGGTTATAAATTACTTGCCATTCTTTTTTTGTTATATCATGTAATAGAAAAATATTTTCATCCTTAATTTCAATAATTATTCCAGCTAAACGTCCTTGTTCTGGTTGACACCAGATATGCTCTCGTTTATTAATATATTTATTATAGAGCGGTGCTTTTTTAGCTAGTGTTTGATCAATAGTTTGACCAATACCCATATTATATAAAAATGTGCCAAATATTATACTAATTAAAATATTTATAAATAAGACTGCTAAAAATGGAAATTTGTAACCTTTTTGGGTTAATTTAAAATTATAATAACCAAGAAATATGAATATAATTAGAAAAATAAACCAAAAATATGGAAGTGTAAGTAGAATAAAGCCTATCAAACTGTCATTAATGTTTTTATAAACATCCCAGTCATTATTAATTACTAGATGTAAAATTATAGCAAAAGATAATGCACCAATTATTAAACTTAAAGTACTTAACAGCCAAATTAGGCTATTTTTTAAAATAAAAAACCATTTAGGTTTCGGGGAAATCTGTTTTTCTTTTATAAGTTGTAGTATTTTTGAACTTATTTCAGGCTTAGACATATTATATTAAATTAATTTGTAGTTCTTTAGCTATATCTTTAAATTGTTTTTTTGCGCGATTAATTAAAGTTGCTACTGTTCCTTGCGGTTTTTTAATGATATCTGAAATTTCTTTATAATTTTTTTCTTCAATAAATTTTAATATTAAGACTTCGCGGTATTTAATATCCATTTTGTTAAATATTTTATATATTTGTTTTTTTAAAATTTTATTCTCTAGATTTTTTTCTATTTCAAATTCATCAACAAGTATATTTATTATTGATTCATCGAGATCAAAAGAAAAATCTTGACCTCGGCTTTTTAATTTTCGCCAATTAGAAATAACTTGATTATGAGTAATGCGATATGCCCAAGAAGAGAATTTTAAACTTGCATTATAATCGTTTAAATTTTGATAGATTTTAATAAATACTTCTTGCAAAATATCTTCTGCATCTTCTGGATTAATATTTGTCAAACGTAGGATATATTTTAATAAGGGTTTTTCATAACGTTTCATTAAATACAAAAAGTTATCAGGATTTTTAATAGCTAATTTAATTAATTCCTGATCAGTTTTTGTATCGATATTTTGAATTTTGGCCATAATATGATTATAACTCTATAATAAATAATACGCAAAAGTTTTTATTTTCTTGCAAAAAAATACGCAAATATGCGTATTTTTTTAAATAAATAAGATAAAATTAGTTATAAATTTTCTAAATTAAAGAAATATATTTTATTATCATTAATAATAAACATCTTTTTTTCTTTTTCTACTACAACAAAGTTTTTCAAATTATCAAATTTTTCACTATAATATTGGTTAATTAAATTGCCTTCTTTATCCAAAATTATAATACGTCTATTTTTAGGCTCCAAAATGTATAAATAGTTTGTTTCATCATTGGTGAATAAATTAATTGGTTCTGTTAGGGCTGGTTCAAGATTTCTAATCTCAAAGGATTGCTGATAACCCTTATTAAGTTTTATGATCTGACCATCTTTTTTTAATAACCAAATATTTGTATCTATTCCCATAGCAATAACATCATTTAAGTTTAGATCTGTTTCTTTAAGCCAAGAATTGCCAGTAGCATAGCCACCAATATCAGTTTTTGGATGTCGATATATTTGTTGTGAATTTATATCAAGAGTATAAAGTCTATTAAAGTATGCAGCATAGCTTACGATATTATTATTAGCAGGCAGGCTTATCTGTAGGGGTACATATTTATTATCCTGAAATTCAATAAAATTATTTTTATTATGATAAATTAAAATTTTGTCTTCAATTTTTTTAGCTTTGATAATCGATCCTATATCAGATAAATTTGAATAGATTTTATTTGTTTGTCTTGAATCAATATCAGTTAAATAAATATTATTATTTATTGAATCAAAACTAATCAGTATATTATTATCGAAAATAGTATTTTTAATGTCTATGTTGTTTTCTTGCTCGGCAGATAAATCAGTAATTAATATCGGTTCGTTTATTATTGTTATATGTCTTAATTTGGCAATAGCTATTTCTATAGAATTGTTTAATTCTTGATATTTTTCCTTTTGTTTTTGTGATTCAATAGGTATTGTATTTAATAGACTTTGTGCTTCTTTGATTATTTCACGAGCTTTTTCTTCATCTCCAAAAATTATATTTGATTCTGCATCGTGCGTTTTTTGTTCAATTTCAGTAATTAAATTTTGGTATTCTTGGCTATCAGCTTCTTCTGTTTGTTTGTTTTTAAAATAGCTTGTACTGTAAATGAAAATAATAATAAGCAATATAGCAACAATCAAAAGTATCTTGCTTAGATTAGGAATCTTTTTTAAATAGTTACCCAAAGAAGATAATTTTAGTCGTAAGAAATTTTTCAGCCTTGGGATTTTATCAGTGAATATATGACTATTTGATATTAAAGATTTGATCGGTTTTTTGATTTTTTTAAATATTCCTTGAAATAAGGCTAAAATTTTATAAGCATACTTTTTTAGTAACTGAATATAATTATTATTCAAGTATTCATCTGCGGTTTTTTCTGATTCAATTTTCTTAGTTTTAACTGAGTCATCTTCTTGTTCAATGATTGCTTCTTCGATTTCTTCTATTTTTGCAATTGGCTGACCATTTTTTTTAATTAAAATCGAGATTTGAGAAATTGCTTTTTTAGATGTGGATTTGATTTTATTCCAAAAAGATGGTGCTAATAATTCTTCAGTTGAAAATTCTGTAGAATTTAATTCTGTTATTGATGTCAGGGAGGGCGAGGCTTTGATTTCTTCAGTTTCACCATTAGAATTTTTAATAATAATTGAAGCAAAGTTACTTCCTTCAAATTTGAGTAGAGAATTTTTAAAATATTCCGCGGCTTTATGAATTGGTAGTGAGGTAATTGTTTTCTTTATTCTTTCTAAGCTAACATAGTTTAAGAAGCTTGAATTAGCTAGAACAAGATAATCTGGAGGATTTACTTCTCCTTGGATTAAATTTTGAAACAGTTTATCACTATTTTCTGTGTCTTCATCTTCCTCATAACTTTTTTTAATATCTATTATTTTATAATCTTGTTTCGCTTTGTGGACTAAAAATATGCCAATATCATTCAAATAAGATAAATAAATTTTATTATTTTTAATGACGCCTACCACTAAGTTTATTTTTTCTTTAATTGTATATTCATTTAAATTGCCAACTAGGTGAATTTTTTTTTCCTGTATAAGTTGGGTAAACTTTTGATTTACTTCATTTAATGCTGATTCAAAAGACTCTTCAATATTTGTTTTTTTATTTTCAAGGTTATCATAATAACAATCTTCTAAATAACTAATCAATTGAGTAATAATTTGAGTATTTTCTTTACTTGGCGTATTAATTTCTAAAATACCAAAAAGTATCCCAAGTTTATCTTCTTGAGTTTTCGTGGGTTCGCTTTTAAACAATTTGCAGGTAGAAGCTGATTTTTGAGAGTAAAAATGGATGAATATGTTGGCAAATTGTGTCTCAATTTTAGCCATACAATTGACTTATATTTTATATCTGTATTATACTAAAGATATATAAAATTTCAAAGGTTTTCTGTATATAAATTGTATATAATTATATATAAACAAGAAAATAAAAATTTTTAAAATATGCTTGAACAATTATTTGGTTCACAGACCAGAATTAAGCTTTTACATCATTTTTTAAGTAATCCAGAGGACAAGTTTTTTGTAAGAGAATTAACACGTTTAATTGATTCTCAGATTAATGCTGTAAGAAGAGAATTGGATAATTTGGAAGAGATGGGGATTATTGGTGTTGTTTTGGATAATGAGGCTAAAAAAACAAGTAAGACTAAAAGAAAGTTTTATCAAGTTAACTCAAAATTTATATTACACCCAGAATTAAAGTCAATTTTTGAAAAAGCTCATTTTCTTTTAGAGAAAAAATTTGCCAAAGCATTACAAAAGATTGGTAAAGTGCATTATTTAGTATTAACAGGATCATTTGTTGGTGATAAAGATTTACCCATTGATTTAATGGTTGTAGGACGTTTGAGTAAGGTAAGTAAGAAAAAATTTGAAAGACTGTTAAAGAATTTTCAAAAAAACATGAAACGTGAAATAAATTATACCTTGTTTTCTAAAGAAGAATTTGAATACAGGCGTTCAGTTGCTGATAGATTCTTGTATGCAATTCTTGATGCTGAAAAAATAGTCTTAATTGATGAAATTTTCAATTTACCTGAACCAAAAGTAATTACTGATATTGAATCTTAAATAATATGATTTTATTCATTAATACATCTAATCCAGATGAGATAGATGTATTTTTAATTAAAGATAATAGTATAAAAGACCAGATAAGCCTTGCTGGTAATTATAAGGTTTCTGAAAATTTATTAAGGTTAATAGACAGATTGTTAGCTAAAAACAAATTAAGTAGGGTGCAATTGCAGGGAATAATATGTGTCGCAGGGCCAGGGCCATTTACATCATTGAGAATTGCTGTAACAATTGCTAATACTTTAGCATATACTTTGCAGATTCCTGTTATTGATGTAATTAATGCGCAAAATTATGATAATAAGAAACTAATTGAAATTGGTATAGGTTTATTAAATAAACAAAAAGTAGGGCAATATATTCAGCCTTTTTATAATAAAGAAGCAAATATTACATAAAAAAAGGAGGAATTAAATGAATTTATTAATCTGGTGTGGGAAATGTAATGGTAATTATCCAGCTGGTACGGATAATACTTGGGTGCATGATGGGAAATTGAATAGTAGATGTCCTGAATGTAGTACGAAAACAGAAGCTATTATTCATATTAGTTCATCAACTGAAAAACAAAAAAAGAAAATGTAAAAATATTTTCCAGGTATAGAACTATATAATATTCATAACAGTTAAGTTATCAACATGCTTAGCTGTTTTTTATTTTTTAATTAATTCTCAAAGGTAAATATTGATAGAATTTTAGTAAAATTTGACCTGTGGATAGAGTGGTTGACAGTGTATTTTGAGTGGGGTATAATGGATGTATAAGGTAGAAATGTGGATGAAAGTGGGGATAACTAAATAAGATTGTGGATAACTTTTTTTACCTAAATATACAAATTAAGCTTAATTTAAATATGTTTATTGGTGAATACCAACATAATATAGATGAAAAAGGCAGGTTAGCAGTACCTGTAAAATTTCGCAATAAATTAGCAAAAGGTGCTGTAGTAACCAAGGGGTTAGATAATTGTTTATTTTTATATACTAAAAGTGAGTGGGAAAAATTAGCCACTAAATTAGCGAGTTTACCAATCTCTAAAGCTAATACACGTGCTTTTGGACGTTTAATGCTAGCCGGGGCAATGGATGTGCAACTTGATAAACAGGGAAGGATTATCCTGCCTGAATATTTAAGAAAGTTCGCTGCAATGAAAAAGAAAACAATTATAGCTGGTTTATATAATCGTTTAGAAATTTGGGATGAACAAGCCTGGGAAAAGTATAAAAAAGGCACTGAAAAGCAAAGTAGTGATATTGCAGAGGCTTTAGAAGGACTAGATGTTTAAAATCATTATTTAATAGATTTGTCTAACCGCTGGTTAGCAATCTAATTAAAATATTATATTTATCTTGATTGCGAGGTATCCTCCTCGTTCATTACAAGTCATTTAACAATCAAGTAGGGTTTTATTCAGGAGAGAAACGGCAATGCTTATCCTGTTTCTCTCCTGTAAAAACTTTATTATAAGATAGAAAATAATTGTTTTTTTAAACTTGAAAAAGGAGGGTGATATGGAAGGAAAAGATCAAATGGCTTGTTGTCCTATGTGCGGGAAAAGGGCTGAGCCTATAGGTGATGGTCGGTATATGTGTACAAGTAGTATTTGCAAGACAGTAATTTTAGCTAGTCATGTTTTGTATAAAACTGCACCTGTTCATACAATATCAGTAGCTACATTTTCAATGGCTAATAGTGTTTTAACGTAAAGGAGGATGAAATGGAAAGATTAGTTGATAATTCTAAGCCTACTATTCGTGTTCCGACACAAGTAACGATTTTTTCTACAAATCCAGGTAATCCTGCAGAACGTAATTTTTGTATGGAGATAATGTCAAAATTTCCTTTGCTGAATGGAAAGGTTCTCAGGGTTATGCCTAAGCCAAGTGCTGCACAACAGATCGCAGCTTAAAAAAAGGGGGATAGCAATATCCCCATTCTAAAATCATTAATAAAATAAAAACAAAAATTGACAATTGACTAAGAATTAAATGAGATATGAACATAAATCAGTGTTAGTTGATGAGGTGCTTGAATATTTAGATCCACAACCTAATGATAATATTATTGATTGTACTGTGGGTGGTGGTGGTCATGCTCAAGAAATTTTAAAAAGAACAGCACCAGGAGGTAAATTGTTAGGAATTGATCTTGACCCACGAGCAATTCAAGCTGTAAATAAAAATTTAAAGCAGTATAAGGATAGATTCAAATTAGTAACTGATAATTATAAAAATTTAAAAAAGATTATATATGTGGCAGGATTTAATAAAATTAATGGTATTATACTTGACCTTGGGATCTCTTCTTTTGAGTTGCAAGACGCAAAAAGGGGATTTTCTTTTAAAGGATCTGATTTTTTAGACATGAGATTTGGTAATACAGAACTTACAGCAACTGATATTATCAATAATTATTCAGAGTTAGACTTAATAAGAATATTTAAAGAATATGGAGAGGAACGGCATGCAAGGCAAATTGCAAGTGAAATAGCAAAGGAGCGGAAGAAACAGAAAATTACAAAGACTGATCAATTAGTCAATTTAATCACCAATGTTTATAGGAATAAGCCTAAGCCAAAAAAAATCAATGTAGCCACAAAAGTTTTTCAGGCTCTAAGAATTGAGGTCAATGATGAATTGAATAATTTAAAAAAAATATTACCACAGGCATTATCAGTACTTGAAAAAAACGGTAGATTAGTAATAATATCATTCCATTCATTAGAAGATCGTATAGTTAAACAATTTTTCAAAAAGGAAGCCAGGGGTTGTCTTTGTCCGCCAGAAATTCCTATTTGTCAATGTAAGCATAAGGCACAGTTAAAAATATTAACTAAAAAAGTAATAACACCCAAACAAAAAGAAATAATTAATAATCCTAGAAGTCGGAGCGCAAAATTAAGAGCAGCTCTAAAAATCTAAGTTAATAAAGATATGTCAAAATTTGTGATTTCAACCAAATTAAAAAAATTAAAAGAACAGTATTACAAAAAGAATTTATTTGCCAAATATCAAATTAATTCAAGAAACTGGTTATTGGTATTAATGGGGATGATTTTAGTTTGTGGTTTCTTTTATTTATGGCAAATTAATAGTTTAGCAACAAAAGGATATGAAATTAAGGGATTAGAAGAGCAAGTTGCAGAATTAAGGCAGATTAATAAAAAAATTGATTTAGAAATAACAGAATTGCGTTCTACTAATAGATTAAATAATGCAGTTAAAGAATTGGGTCTTGTTGAAGTAGTCAGAGTAGAATATTTAAAAGCTAATGGTACTTCTGTCGCCATTAATCGTTAAATAATATATTTATAATAAAAAACCCCATACTAAAGAGTATAGGGCTTTTTTAATTACAATTACCTTGTATTTGGCGATTTATTGAATTCAATGACCCTTAAATGCCCATAAAGGCTTAAACAGCCAAAAATCAAACAAGCTATTATAATTGGGTAAGATATTTGTAAAAGTGTCAGATCTGTGGGAATAGCATATAATTGATGTAGCTTGAGGGATGTGGATGGATCAAAGAGTAAAAGAAATGACAAAACAATTACTTGTAAGACCATTTTGGTTTTACCAAATTTATTAGCCCCTGTTTGAGTTACTTTGATATTTTCAATCAGGCTATGATCAAAAATATCTTGATTTTTGTCAAGTTTGGGTACAACATCTTTAACAAAAAATTTGAATAAAGCTACTCCAAAAAGACATGAATCAATTATGACAATACCTAGGATTAAACTCAAGTAAACATTTGACTTGATATAAAATAAAAATCCTAGAAAAACAACAAAATTCACTACTTTATCAGCAGTTGGATCTAAGATTGCACCAAGCTTGGATTCCTGATTACGAATCCTTGCCATAGAGCCATCAAGTCCATCTAAAATAGCTGCTAAGATAAATAAAACAGCTACAGTCTTGAAAAAGTGCAGTAACATTAGTAAAATAAGTGGTAGAAACAAACACAACCTCAAGGCTGATAAATGGTTTGGTGTGATCCATTGTGGTAAGATTTTAATTAAAGGAAGAAAGAGATAATCATGCTTTTTAATTCTTGTTTCAGCTTTCACATCATGTTCAACCGTAGTCACACTAGACATTGTTAACCTCCTTGCTCATTATTTTGAAAATCTTTGAAGACCTAGCCTATATAGGTAATAGTAATTTTTAAAGAACAAGTAAAATCTATCATATATATAATATTTTGTAAACTTAAGCAATGTTTAAAATAATCAAAAAATCAAAAAAAACAAAAGCAAGATTAGCTAGATTAACAACTGGTCATGGAGAAATAAAAACTCCGTTTTTTATGCCTATCGCCACAAAAGCAGCAGTTAAAAATATTTCAGTCATTGAATTAAAAGATTTAGAAGCCCAAGTATTATTAGCAAATACTTATCATTTATATTTACAACCCGGAGAAAAAATAATAAAAAGATCAGGTGGGCTTCATGCTTTTTTAAACTGGCAAAAACCAATATTAACTGATTCAGGCGGTTATCAAGTTTTTTCATTATCTAAGATACGTAAAATTAAAGATAATGGAGTGGAATTTCAATCACATATTGATGGGACAAAACATTTATTAACACCTCAAAAGGCTATTAAAATACAACAAGATTTAGGTGTGGATATTATGATGTGTTTAGATTATTGTCCATCTGGTAAAGCTGGGAAAAAAGAGGTTGAAAAAGCTAATGATTTAACATTTAAATGGGCGCAAAAATGTCAGCAGCAATGCTTGAAAAATAAAAACAAACAGTTGCTATTCGGTATTATCCAAGGAGGTGTTTTTAAAGATTTAAGAGATCAAAGTCTAGCTCAGTTAACTGGTTTAAATTTTCCTGGTTATGCAATAGGTGGTTTAGCTGTTGGTGAGTCTAGGGAAAAGATGTTTAAGATAGTTGAATATATTACACCAAAGATGCCAGAACAAAAGCCAAGATACTTAATGGGATTAGGTCGTCCAGAAGAAATAGTATTTGCAGT
>Ga0180437_10004584_pt1 | contig 19599 bp, 19 predicted proteins | sample SS_ome_4_FD_132410 | JGI IMG/M metagenome (GOLD analysis project Ga0180437, IMG submission 132410) | Hypersaline lake sediment archaeal communities from the Salton Sea, California, USA - SS_3_D_1 metaG | ecosystem: Environmental > Aquatic > Non-marine Saline and Alkaline > Hypersaline >... | reverse complement strand
TCAATCCCTGCTCGCCAGTCAACCCGGTCAATCCCTGCTCGCCAGTCAACCCGGTCAATCCCTGCTCGCCAGTCAACCCGGTCAATCCCTGCTCGCCAGTCAACCCGGTTAAACCCTGCTCACCAGTCAACCCGGTTAAACCCTGCTCACCAGTCAACCCGGTTAATCCTTGTTCACCAGTCAACCCGGTTAAACCCTGCTCACCAGTCAACCCGGTTAATCCTTGCTCGCCAGTTAAGCCCGTTAGCCCCTGTTCACCGGTCAACCCTGTCAATCCTTGTTCACCGGTCAACCCGGTTAAACCCTGTTCGCCAGTCAACCCGGTCAATCCCTGTTCGCCAGTTAAGCCCGTTAGCCCCTGCTCACCCGTTGGGCCAATCATTCCTGTTGCCCCTGTCATTCCTGTCGGCCCTGTTCGATCTTTAGATGAAGAGCTTGAACTAGAACTGCTGGAACTGGATGATGATGATGAACTAGAACTACTTGAACTAGAACTTGGTGATTGACTAGATGATGAACTAAACGAACTGGAACTAGAGCTTTGAGAACTTGAAGATGATAACGAAGCCGTTGACCTTACCCTTAAATCTGTCTTATTAGCAGGACTGGTATCTGCTGGTACTTGTACCCTTAGCCAGAATGTTGCAGTAGCTTCAGGAGCTAAGTCTCCTAAACTCAAAGAATTACCAACAGTAGCACCCGGCAAGCCTGCCTGTGTAGTTGCTAATTTACTCCACGTTGACTCATCGCTACCATCTATATCTACCACTTCCACAGATACGTCGAAAGCCTCTACTGAGCCATCGTTTCTTGCCCATATCTGTATATCTCTAATCTGTCCAGCATCTCCATCCCACGATATACTGGATTTAGGCCATATAGGATCGTCGTAAGAACCATCGTAAGAATATTCTTCAGTATAAGCTGCTGTCTTGTATAATACTATATTTATATCTTGAGCCATTGTAAAATCCTATGTAGGTATTGGGCCGGAAGTTCTGCCGCAATTACCAAACGTGGTATCGCCACCATTATAAGGCTTCAGGTCACGGCCAGCATCGCCCTGCTCATTGTCGATAGCCGTTGCCGCCGCAGCTTCACCAAATACCCATGAGCCGATAATGTTTCCTGCCGCTGATAAGTCTATCTGTGGGTCTTGATATGAAGATAAAATTTCTCCTGCTGTACGTTTATCATCAAATAGGTCAACTCGGAATATTCCACCATCGAAATATTCTTGTGGAAGTGTTACAATATTCCATGTACCCACCATGAAATTTGGAGTCTTATCTGCAATACTATTCGGCAATCCTGTCTCCTGCTCTATGAAACTACCATTCTTATAGAAATCTGCCGTTCCTTCACTCAAATCCAAAACCACAGCCACATGCTGCCAAATACCTGCTGTTAAATCCATTGACGATGTGGTTACTGTCGTTATAGTTCCCGATGTACCATCTGTACTAAGTGAGAAATCTAATTCGCCAGATGTAGTAATCCGTAATCGGTACATCCGCCTATTTAAGTTAGAAGCCCATTTCGATGCTATAGTCATAATAGCATCGAAATCATCTGGCTTTATCCATGCTTGTATTGTTAGGTCACCCATAATTCCAGCTTCTGGAAAATCCGTATCATCACGATAGAAGAACATGCTTGAGCCGTTGAGGTCAGCGAATATTCCCACTTCGGTAGAGCCACTAGAACTGGAACTCGATGATGACGAACTGCTGGATGAAGATGATGAACTGTTACTGCTACTGCTAGAACTAGAGCTAGACGACGAACTTAATGACGAACTGCTGAAACTGGAACTGGAAGAACTCGAACTGCTTGAAGATATAGACTGAGAACTTGAAGAAGAGCTACTAGGTGAAGCCGACTCACTCGATGATGAGCTAGTATAAACTGGCGCATATTCCTTAAGCAGCATATCGACTGTAAATGTTCCACCACGTTCAGATGTTACTGACCAGCCATTGCTTTTAGGAACATAGACATTGAAATATGTTGCCTCTTCGCCATCTGGATAGTATCTGAAATTACTTAATGTAGTGTATAATTGTAAATTCTGCACCATTGCCAGACCAATATTTCTCCATGTGAATTTCCATGTTCCCGGAGTAAAGATAACTTCTCTATCAGCTATCACGTCATTTCGTCTATGCTCAATTACTATTTGCTCCTGAGCCATCTTATAAGACAAATCTGCTCTATCACTGTTTGGATTGGGATATATGGTTGTAAAAGGACTTTCTGTCTGCCCCCAATAAAATACCTGATTGCCATTACTATTGGTAAATTTAGGGCTGGACAATGCAGATTCACTACTGGCTGATATAGACGAACTTGAGGATGACTGTGAACTACTACAGGAAGAAGAACTACAACTGCTCAATGAGCTAGAGCTTGAAGAGCTAGACTCCGAAGAGCTTGAGCATGGAGATGTTGAGCTACTACTGGAACTAGAACTGGAATTGGATGAAGAGGAAGATAAAGAAGAGGAACTGGAACTTGAGCTTGAACTACTAGATGATGATGAACTCGAACTGGAACTCTGACCACCAGTCAGTAGAGCTAATGTCAATGATAAATTGATAGTTTCGAGAATCATGGTGAATATTGTCTCAATTCTAACGTTAGGTCGTATCTACCGCCCGGCTGCCATGTTGGTTGAAAAGCATTACTGATATATACTTCTATATAATCACCATTGTCTGCATCAGGATAGAAACGTATATAAGCCTTATCGTAGAAAGCCTGTAAAGATAATATCATAGCTTCTGTTATTGCCCTGAATCGTATTGACCATTTACCTCTGGTAGTGAGAAGCTTTGTGGCTATTATAATTCCAGCATGAGCATATTCTATCAAAGCTCTATCTACATTTACAGGCTCGACTACATCAGGCCTGTCTGATGGTATTACAGGCAATACTTCCCATATATATCCGTAATTGCCATTCATATCTGTGAATTGCGGATTAGCCATTGCTTTGATTACCCCTTAAAAACGTTTATATAGCTTGTCACGTCGATTCTGGACACTTGCCTTATATATATATCATAATGGAAACAGGAATCGCTTAGAAACAATCTAGCCATTATCTTTATCCTGTATTTCCTCTATGAAAGGCACTAATTGCTCCGCCCACTCTCTTAATTGTACCTGATCATCAATGCTGGCTATTCCAATGAAGGTATTAGACTGATATACTGTAGTACCAAAACCATCGCCTATATTGCCACCATCTCCACCTGTAGGAACTATCGGAGCTATAGGAGTCGTGCCAATGTTCTGTCCTATCTGCTGAGAACTTAATTGTTCATAACGTCTGATTAAATCTTCATTAACATTCTGCTCTCTAAGTCTGGCAACTTCAGCCTCGAAGCCAAGTTGTCTGGCCTCCAAAGTTCTACCTTCCATATCAAGGATTCTTTGTTTAAGCTGTAATTCGGTATTAAGCCTTTGTTCTTCCTCTCTGGCTAACATTTCACTTTCTCTAGCGGCACGTCTGGTAGCATCTGCGGCTAAGTCCATTCCTGTAGCTGTCGCCTCACCTACTGCTTCTATAGCTGTCGCCGAAGTCATCAATACTGCCGCTTCAGCCTGTAGAGCCTTTGCGCCAATTCCTAATGATGCCGCCTGTGCTAATGATGCTCCTGCCGCTATCCCGGCTTGTGTAGCTACTGCCCCAAAAGCAGCAGCCTGAACAAAGTTTAGTGATGCCGCCGCAAAAGCCGCTTGTAAAGTAGCTAAAGCTCCCAGAGCCATTTGCTCTTTAGCATAATTTCTTAAGACTTGTGCTGTAGTTTGATTACTGGCCGCTTCTTTTAATTTCTCCATAGCTAATTCTCTTTTGCTATTAGCTATGGATTGAGTAATGAAACGTACCAGATTTGCCATTCCTCTTAACCAGCCTCCAGCTTGATCTGAGAAGAACTGCCTTGACAACCTTGATATAGTTCTAATATATCCGATATATCCTCGCTCTAAGGCCTTAATACGATCCTGTTCCATCTGAAAGGTTGATTCTCTTATGGAATTAAGTTGTGATCGTAATTCTACTTCTGATGCAAGTTTTCTAGCATTTAATTCATTAAGAAAAATATCACTCTTTGATAGTTCAGTAACCCTATATTGATCTTCAATCTGCTGTCGTCTTAAAATTTCAAATTCTGCAAGTTTACTTTGCTCTATACCCATAGCTGCAAAAGCATCTAATTGTGATCGTAGATTAGCAATAGCCACTTCTTTCATATTGCCTTGTGCTGTATTCCATGCTACCTCGAAATTTCTAAGTTCTTCTCTACTCGGCTCGGCTATAAAAGCTGGCGGAGGTATAGCTTGTGGCTCTGTCGTTCTACCAGAAACTACATCTAAACTTCTTAAAAGTTTTTCCCTTAACCTAATTCTTTTTTGTAAATCGTTAAAAGATTCTTCTGTCTCTAACCGTAAGCCCTGCACAACACTTAGTCCAGTAGGTCTAATATCAATTATATTCTCAGCAGCTTCTTTCATAGCAATGGCAGCATCTTTCCATAATCTCATCTCTTCACGACTAGCTTCAATACTCTTAAAAAATGGTGAATCTTCGGATAATACACCACTTTGAGCAAAAGCCTTAAATCCAGCATCTATACCCATAAGATTCGGCATCATGGTAAACATAGCCTGTCCTAAATCTTTCCATGCTTTAGCACCGGCTATAAGAATTTTATTTAGCAAGCCTGTACTTTCTGTCAATGATTTAGTAACATCTATACCATTTTGTATCTGTCCTCTAGCTTGTTTAAGACCAAAATTCAAATTATCTATCAATCCAGTAAGTTCAGCAACACGTTCATTGATAGGTATCTGCTCCCATAATTCTATCTCTTCATTCCATTGAGAAGTATGAGTAACACCCTTGTCTATAAAACTATTCAGGTTATCAAGCTCATCCTGATATATCTTTAGCTGACCTACTATTTTATCTATATTAGACCGAGTATTTTTTGTCACTTCATTATAACTTGTAAGGGCTTCTTTTTCTTTATCAATCTGATTGGTGGCAAGTTTTAATGCGCCCACGAATGTTATCGCTCCAGCTGCTATACCAGCTAACCATACCGATATGGCTGTACCTGCTATAGATATAGCATTTAAGTGTGAAAAAAGTAGTTCAATTCTAAAGATTAACTTGCCTATAGCCCCGCCAATAGTCAAGATACCTTGAGCTATTTTAGGAATAATTAAACCAAGAGTACCTAATCCAGTCAATAATACTGTCAAAGCTCCTGCCGAAAGGACTATATGTTTGGTGATTTTTGGTTGCTGTTCTGACCATATTGAAGTCTTGTTTATTATCTCCGTAAGTTTAGTCGTATATTCTGTTAAGATTGGCAGCAACTTATTTCCAATAACAATCTGTAGCTCCTGTAAAGCCGACTTCATCAATTTCATCTGACCATTGAATGTATCAATCTGTAGGGCGGCCATATCAGCGGCTTTATCTGTACCTGTAACCTTCTTGGTTAAATTCTCAATAGCATCTGCGCCTTGATTAACTAAGGCCAACATAGCTGGCCCTGCTCGTACACCAAATAATAACATGGCATCGGCTGTACTTAAACCAACCTCTTCCAAATCTCTTATAATATCAGTCATTGACCTTAACTGTTTTTCACTATCTAAAATACTGATACCAAGTCTATTGATAGCATCAGTCTGCTCCTTACTTGGTTTCAGTAATTGAGCTATAGACATCCTGAGAGCAGTCCCGGCAGTAGAGGCTTGTATACCTGCATTAAACAGCGAGCCTAATATAGCTGTAGTCTCTTCTAAAGACATATTAACAGAACGTGCTACAGGTGCTACGAAACTTAGAGCTACGGATAATTTATCCATAGTAGCTTGACTGGCACTAATCGTAGCCGCAAAGGTATTAGCCACTCTATCGGCCTCTGCCGCTGCTAATCCAAAGGCAGATATAGTTGATACCACTGTACTGGTGGTAAAAGATAAATCAGCCTGTGTCGCTGCCGCTAATTTTAGAGTACCTTCTAATGACTGTATAATTTGTTCTGTATTAAGACCTGCTGAGGCTAAGAAATACATAGCATTAGCAGACTCAGTAGCACTAAATATAGTCGTCCTACCCATCTCGCGAGCATTAGCAGTTAATTTACCCAATTCATCAGCAGTCGCGCCAATAACACTTTGAGTATTAGCCATCGCTTGTTGGAAATCAGCCGTAGTCTTAACAGCTAATCCCAATCCAATACTTAAACCCGCTCCGACTGCTGCCATTGCCCTAGAAGCTTCGGTAGCTGCATTGGCTACAGATTTCAAGCCACTACTAGCACTTTTTGATACCGTCCTTAATGTACGACTGGCTTTATCAACTGCTGCTATTATTATAGATATTTCTCGCTTTGATGCCATAGGATCACGTCCTAACGTGTTCTTGCTTTCCTGAGAGCATTAGTTTTCTTAACTCTTAACTGTCGGCGCATACCTGCCAACATCGGATTAGGCTTCTCTTCTATCTGATCTAATAAATGCCTTAATGTCTTAATCGTATTATCATTACCGTAACTAGCACTAATACCTATCCAGTGTTCTAACCTATCAGTTAATTCATCCTTATATGAGACGGTAATACAAACAGGCCTACCATATGCGGCTTTCAGTTTAGCAGGTAAGTCTCCATTAAGTTCCTTTAGCCATTCTTCAGTAATCACCTTTTAACCCTCCTGTAGGTCTTACCAATACTTACACCTTCAGTTACTTTCGGATCAATACCTTGAATATTATTAGGCGATGGCCTATTAATCTGATTCATCTTCCGTTCTCTCATCTCCATAACGTTAGTATGAACTGCCTCTAACATTGCAACCATCATTTCACTTTGGTCTAAAATACCACCTTCTTCAGGTAGAGCTATTTCATTAAACAGCCTACAACGGAAGTATAATTTTATAGCAAATCTGGCAACTGGCGACAGGCTTGCCATAATTTCGTTCCTGGTCTGAGGATCATAAGGCGATGGATCGGCCAGTAACAATTCTATCGCCTCGGCTATTCCCCCGATTCGTCCTCAGTAATACCAGCCATATCTTCAATTCTTTCCGTTAGGTCTGTTAATAACCACGAAGGCAGTAATCCAATATATTTTCTGTTTATAGGAGCAGGATTACCATCTTCATCGGCAATTCCTTCCCATTCAACTATACTTAACTCTAGCCTCATAATGGTTACCTGTGATGTATCAATTTCCGTTTCCACTCGTGATAATCGTCGCTGTCTATTACCTCCTATTGCCGAAGTCTTAGTCTTGATCATTTCTTTGTTGATAATACTATCATCACGACCTTGTAACATCCTGATCTTGAAAACCAGCTTCTCAGGTATATCACTACCAGGCTCTGAGACTGTCGATATGCCGTCAGAATCAAAATCCTCCTCTTCCTGTGGGTCTTTACCCATACTTGAAGTCGCAAGCCGTATAAGGCCGTTTTCAAGCTCAAATGGCTTGCCGGTACTGTCAAGTGGCACATTATCATCATTTACAGGCCATGCCTGACCGTTTTCCTTTACCCAATATATTACCGATTCCAAATCTTCAGGCCTTGGTATTTCTCGTAACCTCATTTCTTCCTCCTTGTTATAATTCTATGTAGGTATAGACCCGGCAATCCTACCACAATTTCCAAACGTGGTATCGCCACCATTATAAGGCACTAAATCACGACCGGCATCTCCTTGCTCATTGTCGATAAAAGTATCAACGGCATCTTCATCAAATATCCATGAACCTATAATATTTCCCGCTGCTGATAAATCTATCAGTGGGTCTTGGTATGAAGATAGAATCTCACCTGCCGTACGTTTATCATCAAATATATCAATCCTATATATACCTCCATCGTATTTGGCTGTAAGTACACCTGTGAGTATATAACCCCCAACTGTAAAAGGTGAAGTTGTATCAGCTATAGAGGTTGGAAATCCAGTTTCTTGTTCTACAAAACTGCCATTCTTATAGAAGTCTGCCGTTCCTTCACTGGCATCATACACAACTGCAACATGAGTCCATACACCGGCAACTAGATTAACTCCTGTAGTTGCCTGTATAACACCAACTCCACCATCGGAAGATGCTCGGAAAGCAAGTTCATTATCATTAGTATGCCTGAAGAAATAAGATCGCTCATTCCCAGAATCATCCCATTTACCAACTATTGCCCCATGAGCATCAAAATCATCTGGCTTTATCCATGCCTGAATCGTCATATCGCCAGTAATTGATGCTTCAGGAAAGTCTGTATCATTACGATAGAAGTACATGCTCGAACCATTGAGGTCAGCATATATACCATTAGTAGAATCGCTGGAACTGGAACTTAACGATGAAGAACTGCTCGATGAACTACTGCTAGATAGAGATGAACTCGATGAACTAGAACTCGATTGACTGGAACTGGAACTGCTTTGTAAAACATTTTCTGCCTGATCGGTAATCAATACTGCTGTAACCGTATCATTATCATCATATAAGCCCTGAAATTCAATAGCTACAACACCCCGACCTGAACCACCTCTGGCTTCTGGTAAAGGATGTACCGTTATTCTGGCATTTTGTATAGTGATAGTTAAAGAATATATACCGGTAATCCATAGAAAACGTAAATCTACCTGCTGATTGGCTATAAAAGCATCAAATTCAGCCCAATCTTCTAGCTCCATACTAAATGAGCCAGTAACCTCAGTCATACCTTCTATAGGTTCGATCACTAGAGTGGTATTGCTTGATGGTATTCTCTTAATTAAATTATTTCGTATATGTATAGTAAGCCCTTCTATACTCTGGTCAACTGACCTAGTAGCTCCATTTAATCCTATGCTAAAAGTCAGGTCGCTGAATATAAAAGGTTCAAGCCCAAATTGGTCACAATCATCTGCCGACAAACTTAAGGCTGCTAAGTTACGATGTGTCTGTCCTGCACCTCTAACGGTAGCTCGCAGGATATCACTACTGGTATTTTCTAATACCAGTTCGTCTACTTTGCAGCCATTGACATTCAGAGTAGGACTTGAGCCAATTCCTTGATCGAGAAATAAGGAAAAGCTCGGCAAACTGTTAGATGAGACTTCTGTTGAGTAGGAGTGAGTGTATGGATTAGAGCCTGTGACAGTATCGTCACCAAAGGTAAATAGCAATACTTCTACCAGATTTCTGTAATTTACCCATTGACTCCATTCATAGTTAATATCCAGACCTTCTATAACCGACCGATGATACTGTCTTGAATCCGTCGTTCTGCCATGTTGTGTTATTATTTTAGGCTTATTAAGTCGCGCCCGTTCTACTGCGATTTTGCGCTGTGGTGAATCGGCAAAATCTTCCCATACTTGTGTTTCTGTAAATCCCAGTAATCCTTCCCATTCCATTGTTTATCCATTTCATGCACTGCTTGACGAACTAGAACTTGAGCTGCTTGAGGACGAGCTTGAAGAACTCTGACTTACAGGCACAGCAGCATCATCATTCACCAGTACGGCATGAGATATTTCTGAATCATCGCAATCATATAAGGCTCTAAACTCAATAGTTACTACTGCTCTATCACTATTGCCACCAATAGGAGGTAGAGGAACGGCTGTAAAACGAGCATTAGGTATACGAATTTCTAAAGAATATGTCCCATCAGACCATGTAGCATCAATATCTACCTGCTGATTAGCCTCAAAAACATCAAACCTATTGTAATCCTCTTCTTCTACATCGAATGAGCCGGTTATCTCAATCATCCCTGCTTTTGGTTGCTGAATATATAGAGACTGGTCAGCACTACGTTTGTCAGTGACGATATTATTGTTAATCACGATACTCAGATTTTCTATCGTAGTATCACCCGTTATAACTGCTCCATTAAGTCCTTGCTGGAACGTTAGTTCTGAGAATATGAATGGGTCAAGACCTAATTCAGTACATTCTGCACTACTGATAGTAATAGCAGCTTCTTGAGAACGTGATCGTCCAACTCCCTCAAAGGTTGCCATTAGAACATCGGCTGCCGCATTTTCTAAAGTCATCTGATTCATAACACAGCCAGCCAGAGCATCAACAGGATTAGAACCATCAATAGCCCTATCTACAAACATGGTAAATCCGGGCAATCCAATATCTGTGGTAGCATGACTATAGGTATGAGTATAAGGCCCTGCGCCAGTTGTAACTACCGTACCGTAAAGATATTTCAGAGCTTCGCCAATAACCTCACGATTAACCCATTGTTGCCATGTAAAAGCATAATTCAATCCTGTTAAAACAGCCGTTCTCGGCGCACGAATTTTAGTAGCCCTGGTATCATCAGGTACTATTGCTTCTACGTTCTGCTCTGCTGATAACACACCTATTAGGGTCGTTGGAGTACTTATCCCATCACCCCATACCTGCTCTTCAGCAAGCCCTAGTATTCCTTCCCATTGCATCGCCATAACTAATCCTCCTAAGTTGAACTAGAGCTAGAACTGGAACTGCTGCTGCTAGTTCTACCCTTTGATCTGCACTCCATAATACCTGTAATACCATAAGCTATAGGACTCTGACCATCAAGAGGAAATATGTTAAACTCTACATCTTCCTCACGAGCTATGCTTGCATCATATACTAAACCATCCCATTTAGTCGCTATCGTTTCTTCATGACATATAGTAAGAACCGTTTTCCATAAAGCTGCCGCCTCTCTCATAGCTGCTTTCCATCCACCTTCTCCATCATCTGTCTTGGCAATATAAGAAGCACAGGTTATAGCTACATAATAAATCTCATCAAAAGCCTCTTCTTTACCTATAGCAGCCCTGACCATGGGATGTCGCGATCTGTCTATCTCTATCAGAATAAGTGGAAACTCAACCGATGATAATGGAGGCAGACCACCTCCCCAATCAATCCATTTAACGTTAGATAATCTCCCTGTAGCTGTATTCTCAGCATCAAAAACGTCCTTAATAGCATCTAATAAATCAATTGGAAGAGCCATTATTCTTTAACCATATAGTCTGCGGCTATTTCGCCTAAAGCCTGTTCATCTTCTCTCTGTATCATTATGAATGGTCTGGCTGTAAGCCCCGGATGTCTAACTCGTTTAGTGAATATCCTTCCACCAGTAGTCATAAAGGATAAAGCCTTCGCATTCTTCGGCACTATAGTATATGGTTTAGTACCCTCCTGATGAAATGAAGCTATATTGAGTCGTGACCCCATCTTTAGGGAATTTTTACGAAAGACGGTTATATTACCCTCAGCACTTTGAGAAATAGATGAAAGCCGTAATCTACCAGTATCTTGTAGAATTCTTCGTGAGCCTTTACGTCTACCGGCTATCGTATTAGGACTGAGACTTTTCCATTTATGAGGTCGGCCTTCATTCTTGAAATTAAGAGCAATACTGCGAGTCATCCATACTCTGGCCTTCTTAAGAAATGGAGTTAGATTCATACCTTTTTTCTCCATTTCACGTAAGAGCTTTTTTACCTCTTTATCCTCAATAGTTACCTTTAATGCTATACTGCTCATAATGAACACACAGCCTCTAGTAAAGTATCATATATAGGATATTCTTCTGATTTCTTCGACCACTTAGTCCTGCCAGTCCTTACCCTTACGATAGTTTCAATACCGGCATTTAATGCCCCTTTAACCTCTGGCTCTCTTGAAGCTATCATAATACTTTCAGACATAGCCAAGTTTTCTTCTTTACTAAATTTATCTATTAAATCAATATTTGGTAATCTACAGCCACATTTTTGAGTAGGATGATGAGTACATAACTTGAAACCTATAGGATAACCTATCGCACTTCTTATATGCTGCTCAATATTCCATATCAATGTAGGATAATCTATTCCAGCTATAGATTCTTTATCACTACCTACAACTGCAATGAAATATCCTTTTGAGCCTAATATATTCAATGCCTCCGGCACATTAGGAAGTAACTCGAAAGTGGTTATATCCAGTATGCCTCTCTTCGGCAGATTATGTATAGTACCAGCCCTCCCCATAAATGCAGCCTTACCCAATTGCTTTAACTCCTCTCATTATAGCTTCACGAATATCTGTTACTGTATTGATGCCCTGAATTAAAGATTCATGGTTAGATGCTATCATACCTGTTGAAGATAAGCCATAATGTCTGTATGAACTAACTATATCTGTATTAGCTATACCTGTATTGAGGAAGCATGTATGCCCTTCACTGCGAAATACTATATCTGGAAGTTCATCATAATGCTGTCCGCCAATATCGTAAACCTGATGAGCAGATATAGCCTGTACATCATCTACTTGATTTAATTGAGACATTAGCTCGGCTTCAATATCCATAGCTTCACTATGTTCCATAAAGCCATTATCTCTCATTATTGTATTGAGAAATATACCATAAGTAGGTCGTGGCTTGCTGCCGGTATAATCAGCAGGATAGGCATACGTCTTATCATAAAGCACTTCTCCCCGTTCGCCCATCTGCATGAATTGCCGTAATACCAACAGGTTATCTATATTGAGACTTACAGAATATTCACATACCCCTAAAGCCGATATTACCAGATATGGTACATCTACTTTACTGATAACTTCAGCTAGGTCATTAAGTGATTCTTGCGCTCTTGATAAATCCTCCGATAATAGGAAATCTACCATCGAATCAAGTCTGTAGATATGAATATCACCCTTAACTCCCATCCAGTCGCCTTCTTCATGTAAGGTTATATCATATCCCTGCCGTTCAAGAGTGTCCCATATATTATCTACTTTTGATTTTTTACCTCTAGCCCCCTTGAATTTTCCATGTACTGCCGGCCCAACACTCGACCATGCAGATGTCCAGCTTGTAATAGGAGCTACAGGTATAGTAGACGATATATCATGATAGGCTATACTATCCAAAGCTGCCAGTCGTATCTTTGCCAGAATCTGATCACATAAGCCGCTAATACAGAATACTGCGAACTTCATCAGCCCTCCCCATATCTGTCGTCGCTATCTGTAGGATGATAGTCCTGATCTTCGGCAGGTTGTAATGTGAATATAGCCTCACGACCGCTGGTGTTACTTCTAATCTTTGTATAGGCAGTAGCTTCATCACTATCAAGGTTAATCTTACAATCTCGAATAGCCTCAAGAGTCTCCATTGCAGGGTCTTTATATTGCAATATCCATGTTTGGAAATTCTCAGACTGCGCTCCGAATAATCCCCTCAATGTCCTGAAGGTTACCAAATCTTTAGCTATTCCATTGATAATCTGTGGTGTGCTGATAAAAGGTAATTGTATCTTACCCCTTAACGTACTATCAATTAAACCACTTACATCAAGAATGTGCATCGCTATAGCATTATCAGTCTTGACATTATCAGGTATGGCATCGTGATTTAGTTTGACTTCTGCTTCTGTACAATAACTTGGCATAATATATATATGGAGTACACCATAATGATGTACTCCATATCCTATCAATGTCCTTAGAATCTAGGTAATGGCATCAGTTAGCAGATATCCAGCATCCGCTGCTACAACAACTTCGTCCTGAACAACCGAAGCTTCGTACCAAGTACCCTTACGAGCTTCTTCACGATAGTTGATGACCTGCCAATTCTGCGCCCTTATGATATATCCTAATGACATATTATCTAAGGACGGTGAACCTTCCTTGTAGAATACCAAGACATTATCATTCCAGATATCTGCCAGAACTTCCGTCTGTTGAGGATTAGCCGTATTCCTTACTGCTCCTGCGACGATTGTTTCCAGCCCCCAGAGAATAGGCGGCACTTCGTTCTTATTCAACCACTCGGCATAGGTTGTATAGGCCGTTCGTCTGAGCCATCTCATCAGAGCTAACGATACCTCATAGCTAAACAGTATAGCATTAGGTATCGTACCATTAGCTCGTAATACAGCTAATTTGGCAGTATTAACATCGCCATCAGGGTCAGGACTGGCCGCATCCCACTTAGTAGCAATTGCCGATGTATTGGTTATCACAGCGGCACTCTGTACTATTGCCTGAACACGTCTTTCCTGCTCAATCATCAATGCCCGTTTAAGCTTGGAGACGGTATTTATTACAGGCCGGACAGGTGGGTCGGCATTTTTTATAACCCTATCAGTGACGATTTTACGAAGAGCATACTCTTCAGCAAGATATGATGTAGAGGTTACGTCCCACGACAATTCATTCGCGGTAGTACCATCCGCTCTCAGGTCATCCTGTTCCTGGAGCTCTTCTTTGTTAAACTGGTAATAAACATCTGATTCCTTATTGACCGGAACTGGTGGCAACACTTTTTCTGCTACCAAATCAGGCCATCCATAAGAAATCGCAAGTTGTGTCATCGGCGCATCTACATGTACCGATCCAGTGGTCAAATCTGCTGCTGGCATATCTGTCACCCCTTCTATCTATAAGCAGTTATCTGCTTTATGTACTACTTGAACTAGAACTGCTGCTGCTACTACTGCTTGATGACGATGAACTACTAGAACTACTAGAACTTGAAGAACTTGAAGAACTAGATGAACTACTAGAACTACTAGAACTACTAGAACTCGAAGAACTAGATGAACTACTAGAACTTGAAGAACTAGATGAACTACTGGATGAACTGGATAATGCAGTCAATCTATCCAATTCCACCAATGTCAATAAAAGTATGAATCGTTCACCATCGGCAACACTTTCTTCAGCAATTCCTACTAATGTTCCTATATTGGCTTGTGCTGTCCTCAAGTTTCCAGAAGCATCAGCTACCTCTAAAGAATCGCCACGAGTTATAGCTCCACTGGCATAAGCATACGATAAGCCTAGCTTTCGTACTCTGGCAGACTGTCCCAGAACAGGCTTATCCTGTAATATACCAGCGACCCTACTGGCTTCGGCTGCTGCTGGCAATCTAACTCTATAGTCTGTACTGCTACTATGAACAACAGCCGCCCATTGACTTGAGCTTAAATCCTCTTCAGCGACGTATGTGAAGTCATGTCCTTCGGGGCCGGCCATATAAAACACCTCCCCTTTTTTAGGTAGAACTACTGCTACTGCTTGAAGAGCTAGAACTACTGGATAAAGTCACATCGCCACCAAATTCAACTAATTGGACAAACATGACAAATCTGTCGCCATTCTCTGCACTTTCTTCAGCAGTTCCAAGATATGTACCAACAGTACCCATTGCCACCTGAACGTGTCCTGAGCTATTAGCCACTTCCAATGGGTCGCCACGTCCTATGTTGCCTGAAGCAATAGCATAAGATAGACCCATTTTAGCCACACGACCCTGCTGATTTATCGCTGGTGTGTCCTGAAGAATACCAAGCACTTTTTCAGCATTAACACCAGCAGGTAAAGTCATTTCGTCGTCGTCTGTACCTGCAACCACAGCACACCACTGGCTAGTAGCCAATGAAACTTCTGCTTTGTAACTCTTGTTTAGTAACGGAGTTGGTCCGGCCATATTGAGTCACCTCCTATCGAATTAAGATTGCTCTTTATCTATTACAATAAGAGCTTCCTCAATACTTGTGCCCGGATGAGCTTCTATGTATTTATCCACTTTATCTACAATCTCAGCCCCTTGGACATCGTAATTCTGATCTGTCTTGTATTCAGACCTAGTACTGGTCTTAGACCCCTGTCCCGGAACACGTACCTTACCACCTGTAGCTCTTTCAGACATATCCATGATCACAGGCATATCTGACAGCATATCCTTAAACAAATCTGCTGGAGTAGTCTGTATATCTTCGCCTTCGCCCTCAGAATACGTCAAGACAATATCATCCTGAGCCTTTAGAGCGGACATCATAGCTATGGCTTTAGGTCTTAATGCAGGTGGGAATTTACCCTCGGCTGTAAGATCATCCAAGAAGGATTCAGTCTCTTTCATTGCCAGAGCTGCCTGTTGTTCTTTACTCTGTTTTTGAAGAGAGGTAATTATACCTGTAGCTGTAGCCATTTCCTTCTTCGCTGCAGCCATCTCCGTTTTCATGGCAGCCATCTCAGCCTTCAAGGCATCCACAGATAAGGTCTCTTTATTTTCCGTAGTATCGTCTGTGGTTTCAGACGTTTCTTCCGTTTCAGTCTCCTCTTCTTCGTTAGCTGGAGTTTCTTTTTCCTTCTTTTCCTCTTCCAGCTTATCCTCAGTTGTCTCTTCGGTTTCCTCTTCCAAAGTCTCTTTTTCTTTGGTAAGATCGTCAGCCATTAGAATTACCCTCCTAAATGGATTCTGGTCATCAGACTTTTCATCAGCATAGAGCGCATCCATATCTTTCAAGTTTTTTACTTCAGGAGCAGTCCCGCCTAGAAAAGCTAATGCTTTCAATACTAATCCATGTCGTTTACCACTTTGCGCTTGGTAATTATTATAAAGCTCTACAGAGACTCGTTTATAACCTTTATTCTTGATGATCCTGGCTATCTGATTAGGTACATCTGAGAAATCAGCTATCAATTTACTGCCAACCCTCTTCAGACGTGTGATCCAACCCGCCGAAGGCAATTCCGCTTCAGCTAATAAAGGCTGTGATTTACCATGACCCAGTTTGTTAGGAGGCTTGACCTCATCTTTTAACAGGTCAAAATTCTTAACAATTAAGTCCAGATCATCTACCGTGAACTGCTGTCCACCATGAAAGCCAGTAGAGAAAATCTCTATACCGGATATTTCCTGAGTCTCTACCTTATCTTCTTTACTGCCTGTGGCAGTTTCATTTTCCTTGCTATCCTCCATATCCACAACGTCAGGTTGTGTCATTAACTGCGCCAAAGTTGCCGCGACATCTGATATGGAATCTATTTTTTCTTCTGGCACATATTCCTCCATATCATTGAGGTCATCATCGGTAATTACCTCACCATCTTTATACGATAGTAAGTCGCCCAACCAGAGGCTATCGGCTAGTTTTTCATCTGTGATAACTGCGGAGTTAGTTTCACTTTGATTACTGGCTGGCTCAAACATACCTCTTGATTGTAAGTTCTTGGCGATCCATGCCTTTGCTGTCGTTGCTGTCCATTTTGACTTATCAAAACGAAGAGCTTGCAGTAATGGTGGATCATCTGGCGCATTTTTGGTCTTTAGTTTACCCCATATCATGTTGATAGTAGCTGGAACTTTTAATTTCCCGCCGAACAGAGTCCCACCTTTAGTAGTACGAAAAGAATCAGAAGCAAAGATATCCGGTGGGCGCAATCGTAGTGCATGAAAATTAGGAAATGGCATGGCTATCTCCCCTTTTGATCGCCATTTTTATAGTAGGAATAAAGGACATCACATACAACCAATGTATGACTGGTACTATAATGCCCTCCACAAGGCAAGATAAAACACTTGATGCTATTTCACTATACCACTATTGTTATATATTGTCAAGAAAAAAAGGTTATTCGTTTATAAACGTTAAAATATAATACTTTTTCACTTGACTTTTTAATTATAATTTGTTATAATACTAACATAACAATTAATAATAGTTATTGACTATGGAACTATAGTCAGCAGACGTTAATTCGAGGGTTACCTCGATTGTCTGTGAAGTCTTTCAGAAATATATGAACGTCCTGAATGTTGTAGCCATTTTGAATGGTGAGAGTTAGGAAAACGTATATGGTGAAAGACATGCCTTCTTTAGATGGCAGTAGTTCAGAATAGACTTAATATCTGCAACTGGAATGTCTACCTTAGCTCGACTTCCACCTTTTTCCCTAGCCATCTGACGTCGTTCGACAGTATTAGGACTGTGCCAAAAAAAATAGCAGAAACAAGGAAGTTGTGGATAGTACCAGTCATGGACTAAACTTCCCTGTTTCTGCTAGGCTTCTTAGATGCTTGATTGATATCCAATCGTATTATATAGTATAATAAGACATAATTCAAGGCTTTTCCATATTTTTATACCGTCCTTGTAACATCTTCTGTAATAACAAAGCTACCACCTACGACAGTTTTAACTCCACCAGTAGCAGGTTGTACCTGTACATCGTATATGAATCGTCTTATATCCAAATCCTGTGTATGGGTATTTTTAACGTAAATTCTAGCCTTACCATTGGCAGGATCGTCTAAATCTATCTGAGCAGGATTAGTTGATACCAACTGAAACTCTCCGGGGTCGGCAAGACTATTATTTTTCTTTACGGTAAACCTAACCGTTGAGCCTGTTAGATTCAATACATTGCTATTTTCATCTATAACCTCTAAACGATATTCTCTACTATCGCCTCTTGGTAATGACAAATCTTGTTTTAACATCTTATCCCACCTTCCTGTCAAAGTTTCTCTGTTGATACATTGTCCTGATAGAGTTTCTCTTATTATTGCTTGACCACTTAATATCGTTCGTCGTGTAGAGCTACTACTAGATGAAGATGATGAACTATTACTACTACTGGAACTCGATGCTAATTGTGAGCCACTACTGGATGAACTTGAGGATGAAGATAACGAACTGCTACTAACCGAATTAGATGAAGAACTGCTACTGGATGATGATGAACTCGAACTACTACTACTCAATGATGAACTACTAGAGCTAGACGATGATTGTGAACTAGAGCATGATGATGAATTGCTACTAGAAGAGGATGGACTTTGTGAACTTGATGATGAGCTACTAGACGAACTACTAGAACTCGAAGAACTGGAGATTGATAGTGATTGTGAACTACTGCTTGAGGGCGAAGATGATGAGCTAGGACTTTGCGAACTTGAAGAACTGCTACTGGATGAACTTGATGAGGAACTAGAATTGCTACTACTAGATGACGAACTGCTGGAACTCGATGCTGATGGAGATTGTGAGCTACTGCTTGATGATGAAGATGACGAACTAGGACTTTGTGAACTACTACTACTAGACGAAGAACTACTGCTGGAACTCGATGGACTTGCAGTTGAAGATGAACTGGATGATGATGGACTCTGACTTGATGATGACGAACTAGATGAAGAACTACTACTGCTAGATGGTGACTGAGATGATGACGAACTCGAACTGGATGAACTTGAAGAACTACTAGATGATGAACTTGGACTTTGTGAGCTTGAACTTGAACTTGATGAACTACTGCTGGAACTTGATGATGAGCTTGATAGACTACTACTACTAGATAAAGAACTGCTGCTAGATGGAGATTGACTCGAACTTGAACTACTGCTTGATGATGAACTTGGACTCTGACTGCTGGAAGATGAAGAAGAACTTGACGAACTCGAACTGGAACTTGAACTACTGCTAGACGAACTGCTACTAGACGATGGAGATAAAGCACTACTACTCGACGATGAACTTGGACTCTGGCTTGAAGATGAACTCGAACTTGATGATGAAGATAAACTGCTGCTTGATGATGAACTGCTAGATAAAGACGACGAACTACTGCTAGACGACGAACTACTCGATGATGAACTTGGAGACTGACTACTGGATGACGATGAACTACTGGAACTTGATGATGACGAACTGCTAGACGATGAACTTGGAGACTGGCTGCTTGATGACGATGAACTACTGGAACTTGATGATGACGAACTGCTAGACGATGAACTT
>Ga0180437_10004583_pt1 | contig 19599 bp, 24 predicted proteins | sample SS_ome_4_FD_132410 | JGI IMG/M metagenome (GOLD analysis project Ga0180437, IMG submission 132410) | Hypersaline lake sediment archaeal communities from the Salton Sea, California, USA - SS_3_D_1 metaG | ecosystem: Environmental > Aquatic > Non-marine Saline and Alkaline > Hypersaline >... | reverse complement strand
CTCAACAGGTCCGCGCTTCCCCCGGAGCACTCCACCTCCGTCGCCGGCTCCCCCGCGGGCGCTGGCGGCCCCTCCACCTCCGAGGTCTGCTGGTCTTCCGCGGGCTGCAGCTCTGGGGCCGCCGCCTCCTCGGAACCATCGCTCACCGACTCCCGCGGCGCTTCCTCAACGGGGCGGACGCAGCGCAGCAGCTCCGCAAGCGGAGCGTCCGCCCAGCCCGGCACCTCGAGAAAGCCCGGCCCGGCCTCGCCCGCGCTCTCGCACAACGCACGGCCCGCGCGGCGGGCGCGTTCATCTCCCGCACACCAGACCACCAGGTCGGCACCCAGGCTGGGACGCGCCCCGGAAAGCCCTTCCTCGGGCGTCGGGGCCGTGCGCCAGGAGCGCACCTGGCAGCTATAGCGCTCCGCTGTGAGTTCGCCGCCCAGAATGCGTGCCAGCACAAACTCCGCTTCGGCCATCTGACTGCCTCCCTTACTGTTATTCCGTTGAAAACAGCCAAATCCTGCGACACCGCCTCTCCGGCCGCCCTTCCCCCGCTCATGGAGGCGCGCGCCGGGCCTGCACAGAAGTTCACTGGATGACCGATCTCGAGAGGAGCGCCAGATGACAGTTGCCCGGCGGCCGCGGGTGGGCTTCGACAAGGTGAAGGTGACCCGGGCGGGTCGCCTCGGCTCCCTCGGCGTGCACGACGACCTGCACGCAAGGGTAATGCACCTCGCTGCCGACGACGGCCCCGCCCTGGTCGTCTCGCTCGACCACATGGGCCTCTCGCCGGGACAGAGCGTCGCCGTCAAATCGCGCCTCGCCCGGGCCTGCGGCATTGCCGCCGACCGCATCGTGATCTTCTACACCCACACCCACGCAGGGGTCGAGTTCCGCGCCGCGGCGCTCGCGGAGCTGCTGGCGCGGGCGGCCGAACGCGCGCGCGACAAAGCAGGTCCCGCCGAGATCGCGTACACCAAGGTCGACGTCGACCGCCGCTACAGCGTGAACCGTCGCGCAGAGCTCGCCCACGGCCTCGGCGCGGTCAGCATCATCTTCAACCGGAACATCTCCGTGGACCTCCGCAAGGGCACCGAGGAAGTCGGCCGACAGATTCGCGACCTGATCACGAGGGGCGTCAACATCTGGGGGACGAACTACCTGGAGCCTGACAAAGACCCCGACCGGCCCTCCCGTCCCCTCTCACCGAAGCAAGCCGACCTCCTCGGCGAGCTTCCGGAGCAGATCTACCTCGATGGCCCGGTGGACTCAGACCTCGAGTGGCTCGCGTTCCGAGGCGAGCGCGGCCGGTGGCTCGGGAGCATCGTGCGCTTTTCGGCGCATCCCGTCATCTGGCGCAAGACCATCACCGGCCTCATTTCCGCCGACTACCCTGGCGTCTTCTGCGCGCACATGGAAGATGCCACCGATGGCGCCCCCGCGCTCTTCGTCAACGGCCCGTGCGGCAACGTCAAGCCCCTCTACCCGCGCAACACCGAGGAGGAGATGGACCGCGTCGGAGGCTCGCTCGCGCGGGAGCTCTTGAGGCGGGGCTCCCACCTGAGCTGGCGCGCCCTCGGGCGTGCTCTCCTCGTCGAGCGGAAAGAGCGCTTCCCGGTCCACGACGACGTGAGAAAGCACGCGGGGCGATGGCCCGTCGAGGAGGCCGCCGCGCGCTTCCATCACCTTGCGCGACGGGGCGACGACCCGATTGCGATGAAGCGGGCCCTCGACTGGAGCCTTCGCTGCTGGGGCAACGCCGCGGTCGGATGGCGTCGGCCCACCATCTCTCTGCCCTTCCACCTGCTCGCGTTCGACGACATCGCGCTGCTCGGCATGCCCACCGAGGTGTGGTGTGAGGTCGGGCTTTCCGTCAAGGCCGCGACGCATGACAAGCGCGTGATCGTCGGCGCGTTGTGCGACGCATGCACCAACTACGTCCCGGTTTCGGGCGCGCTGTCGAATGGCGGCTACGAGGCCGTGAACTCCATGCTGGATGACTCCGCCGCCGGTCGGTTCGCCGCAATCGGCACGGCACTCGCCAACGATTCCATCTAGAGGAGGAGCCATGAAGTTCGCCACCGACTACCTCTGGTTCAACACCAGCGAGCCGCGCGACTACATCAACATCACCGATGAAGTCGCGCGCGTCGTCCGCGAGGGCGGCATTCAAGAAGGTATGGTGCTTGTTTCCGCCATGCACATCACCGCGGGCGTATACGTGAACGACGCGGAATCCGGCATCATCCAGGACATCGACGAGTGGGCCGACCGCATCGCTCCCCAGGGCCCCGACTACCATCACCACCGCACCGGTGAAACCAACGGCGATGCCCATCTCAAGAGCCTGTTGGTCCACCACCAGGTCGTCGTTCCGGTCACCGACGGCCAGCTCGACCTGGGGCCGTGGCAGCAGATCTACTACGCGGAGTTCGACGGCCGGCGCCGCAAGCGGGTGATCGTCAAAGCGATGGGGGAGTAGCGCTCCTCGCCCCGGCGGCCGCGCTCTCAGGGAGCGGCCAAGCCCCCGGGCAGAACCTGCGTGCCCCTCACCACGTATTCATGCAGAGCGGCGGCCCGCCGCCAGGCCGTGCTGTTCTGCCCTGCCGGGTCATAGCCGCAGAGGCACAGCACTCCCCCCGCCCTCAGAATGGGCGTGACCCGCCTCTCGTATTCCCACCAGCCATCTGCGTCGTACAAGTGCTTGCTCGCATAACCGCAGGCGCGTACGCCTCCCACATCCCTTTCGCCAGGGTTGGCGAGATACGCCGCGCTCCGAACGAGCTGCTTCTCGGCTGAGAATCGCGATGGCCTCAGATACACGTCGACTGTACTGGCAACTCGCAGTCTCTGCCCGGCAATGGCCCGGCACACATTGGCCCCGAGCTGACGCACGGAGCGGCGGAATCCGCTGTGCCAGCCTCCCGGGAGCACACATATGCACCTGTCTCCCGCGTGGAGTCCAGCCGCCACATACCGCGCAATGACCTCCACGGCCTCCGCCCGTGTGCTCGGCAGCAGACACATGTGGGTGCCGTACGGTACACTGGAGTCCCCGAATCCCAGCTCACCTGCGGCTTCCCCAGCTCCCTCCTCGCGCGGGTCTTCCTCTGGTGCAGCAGTGAGCTGGTGCCGCGCGTAATAGGCCTGACGGCCATCCTCGTACCGGACGACGATGAAGAGGCGCCCGACTTCCTTGTCCCTACCAATCGTACCGATAGGTATGCCCGGCAGCACTACGCCGGTGCGAACTCGGTCTCCGACATTCATGTCGTTTCCGCAGGAATCTCAACTATCTCCTCAATCGGGCGAACTTATTCGCCCGCGGTCAACTGTATCGTCGAGGCTTCCCGCCGTGCTCTTGCTACCACACCCGACTACGTTCTGTCTCGGCGCCCACCTGCCCGAACCTCCTGCGATCTGTTCGCGAAACGCGTCATTCGCGATCTTCTTTTTCGTCGCGGCCCGTTGCATGATGCGGAACAGGACTGCCCCGCGGTCCGCCGGCGCGGTCGCATGATTGCCCGCTGCCGGGTACTCCCAAGAGCGAGGGATGTCTAACTATGCAGCCGCCGCCTCCCGCTGGAAAGAGCCTGCGAGCGCTCCGCGGGGCGCGGCATTGTTCATCGCTCGCCACATCCCCGGCGAGTTGTGGCACAGATTGCCACACTACCCAGGCCCTGAGCTTGCATTGCTCCGATGCGGTGGCTATTCTTGTTGCGTTCAGCGCCCGCGCGCTGCGGCGGCGATCAACCAGTTGGGCCGCGACGGCCTCCAAGGCGAACCTGGAGGCCGCCGCCGCGTTGGGGGGTAGTTGTTCAGGAGGGGAGGGGCATGGAGACCCACATCGTACGCGACCGTGCTGGCACTGCAGTCGAAGCAGGTCCCCACGAAGGGCAGACCGTGACTGCTGTCTCACAGGCGAGGGATGCCATCAACCTTCGTCTGCTGCTGGAGCTCAGGCGGCGCCTGAAGGCGGCCGCCGAGAGAGAGCTTGCCGTTGCCGCCGACCGCATGCGCAGCCTGCGCACCGAGCTGCGCCGCGCCGAGGCCGAACTCCGCCTCAACGTTCGCTCTCTTCACACGCGCGCACGCCAGCTTGCGGCCACTGCATCGCGCATGCAGAATGCCCAGGCCCGCGCATCGGGGGCCCGCACTCGCCTCTGCGCGCTCGAGCAGGAGCACCAAGACCTCGCACAGCAGCTCGCCGAGGCCCACCAGGATGCGGACAAGCTTCAGCACTCGGTCCGCGCCTGCCAACCTCACCGCAACGGCACCCTCGACTCTCTGGTCCTCGCCACGAGGGCGCTCATCAACGACCTCGAGCAGGCCACACGCGACGAGGCCGGCCTTCGGCAGCGCGGCAGAGATTTGATAGACGAGAGCGAAGTCTTCACGGCCCGCTGCGAAGCCCTTCACAAGTGCTTCACCGCGGCCGAGAAGGCAACGAGCTCCATCTGTGGCGAGATCGACGCCGCGCTGAACGGCCTGCCCGAGCGCGCCCGCCCGAGGGCCTCGCAAGCGCCGCACACGGCACAGGGCGGAGGCACATAGCACCGCCGTCATTCTGCAGCAGGGGGTGATCGGTTTGGGTATCGACGTCGGCTCCCGCCGCGCCCGGCGCGGCCTTTCGACCCGGCTTCTGTCGGCCGCGCTGAGACCGCTCTCTCGCAAGGGGCGCGCCGAAAACTGGTGCTCCTACGCGCGCTGGCTCATGCGCCGCCGCAGGCCGAGCTGGGCGCTTTCCCTCTGCCGGCGCGCCTGCACGCTGGCGCCCGGCGACCTCCGCCACTGGCGCTACCGAGCCGCCGCTGCTGTACGCTCCGGGCGCCTCGATGAGGCCGGCCTGTGCTATCGCACGATGGCCAGGCTCGATCCCCGCAATCCCCGCGCGCATGCCCGTCTGGCAGGCCTGTACGAGCTCCTCGGCGCGCCCGAGGCGGCACGGCGCGTCTGCCTGGACGCCGTCTGCAACCTGCCCGACGCCGCCTGCCTCCACCGCATGCTCGGCCGTATCTTCCTCAATCTGGGCTCCATCGAGGATGCCCTCCGCGCGCTCCATCGCGCCGCCGAGCTCAACCCGTTTCACTGCGACACCCAGTACTACGTCGCACTCGCCCTGCGCAGGGCCAACCGGGCCGACGACGCACGGCGCGCCCTTCGGCGCGCCCTCGCGCTCCGCCCCGACGACCCCAAGCTGTACTACGCGCTGGGGCTCTGCTGCTCCCCCGATCGAGCGGAGCGGGATGCCCTCGGGCTGCTGCTCGAAGGGCTTGCACTCGAGGAACTCGCCACAAAGCTCGTCCCGCCGCGCTGGCCGGAGCGCCCCGACTGAGTCGCACCCTCGACGTCCGCCGTCCCCTCCCCGGCCCTCTCCCCCGCCGGCCACCTGCACCTGCGCTCCAGCGCGACCCGGGTCCGCAGCGCCCCGCAGAAGTCGCCTATCGCCTGCTCCAGCTTTCGCAGCCGCTCCTCCGCCGCTCGGGTGCGCCGGTGCGCGGCCACCGCGAACGCCGCCCCACCCACGCCCACCGCCAGGGCCCCCGCAACCAGCCACGCAATCGCCGCCAGCGCGCCGTTCGTCCCGTCTAGCGCAACCATCGCCAACCCCTCCCCACGGCCGACCTCGCACATATCTTCCCCATCGCAGCCCGCGACCTCCACCGCCCCCGTCGGCTCTTGTGTTCAGCCGCCCCACATACCCCCCCGGTGCGATCCCCTGTCACGCCGCTCAACTCATCTCAAACTCGCAAGTATTTGTGGAATACTGCTCGACGGTGCTCACAATCATGAACACCGGACCAGGAAGGCACGGATTGCCAGAGGCGAATCGAGGCACGAAAGGGGTGAGCGCGTGCGAACGCCGAGCCGCGTCCCGCTCTACCCGATGCGGACGGTGGCCAGGCTCACCAGCGTGGAGCCACATCGTATCCGCTTCTGGGAGGCGCGCTACGGCCTCATCGCCCCCGCGCGCGACGAGTCGGGACGACGCCTATTCTCAAAGCGCGACATCGACCGCATCCGCCGCATCGGCGAGCTGGTCGATCGTCAAGGCATGAGTCTGTCGGCAATCCACAGTTTACTGCGCGAAGAATCAGCGTAGCAGACCATCAGCCTTCCGGGCAGCAGGTGTAAAAGGGGGACTGCTCCCGTGGACTGGAATCTGCTCTCAGATCGACCCAGCCAGGCCCTCGCGGCCGCTCTCCGGGGCGCGGCCGCACGACACCAGGCCATCGCCGACAACATCGCAAATGTGGACACCCCGGGCTTCATCCGCACCGATGTACGCTTCGAGGAGGCGCTCGCTGGTGCCCTGCAACGGGCGCGGCGGGCGCCTCGCCGCGCCGACGGGCTTTTCTCCGCGCTTCCCGTTCGCGCCCGCCCCGACCACTCGCTCCCGGCCCGCGCCGACGGAAACAACGTGGACATAGACCGCGAGGCCGTCGCGCTCGCCAAGAACGCGCTGCGCTACCACGCGGCCAGCGAGGCCCTCGCGGCTCGCATCCGCATGCTGCGCACCGTCATCCAGCGCGCCGCACGCTAGGAGGTGCGACATGGACGCCTTCGACATCAGCGCATCCGGGCTCTCCGCACAACGCAGCCGCCTCGACCTCATCGCAGCCAACATTGCCAACGTCGAGACCACCAGGACCCCCCAGGGCGGCCCCTACCGACGCCGCCAGCCCGTCTTCGCCTCCCGCGCCGGAAACCCGGGCGGCGTAGACATGATCGGCGCCGTCGAGGACCCTCGCCAGCCGCGCCACGTCTACCAGCCCGGCCACCCCGACGCCGACGAGGACGGCTTCGTCTCCTATCCCAACGTCAACGTGGTCGAGGAAATGGTCGACCTCGTCTCCGCCACTCGCAGCTACGAGGCCAACGCCGCCGCCTTCAACGCGGCCAAGAGCATGGCCCAGCGCGCGCTCGACCTCGGGCGCGCCTAGCGTGGATCGAAAGGACCGAGCCTGAGCCATGAAGACAAACCCAGTCACCGGCCCCGGCGCCTCCGCGATTCCCGCCACCGCCCCGACCGACCGGAAGCAGCCTGACTTCGCGGCCGCGCTTCGCCGCAGCATGTCCGGTCTCGCCGACATCCAGCGCGCGGCCGACCAGGCGGCCCAGTCCATCGCCGTCGGCGACCTCGCCAAGTTGCACGAGGCCATGATCGCTATCCAGAAGGCCAGCCTCGCGCTCGAATTCGCGGTCGCCGTACGCAATCACGTCGTCGAGGGAGTGCAGGAACTGCTGCACACCCAGGTCTAGTTGAGGAGCGGATGGGGTGAGCGAGAGGGGAGCATCGCCAACTGACCTCGGCCGGCTCTGGCGCAGCGCGACGCCGGCCCAGCGCGTCGGCCTCGGCGCCTTCGCGATCATCTGCGTGGGCCTCCTCGCGCTCGTCGCCACCTTCGCGCGGCGGCCCCACTACGGCGTCCTCTACGCGAATCTCCAGCGAGAGGACGCGGCCAAGGTCGTACAACAGCTCCGAGACCTCAAGGTCCCCTACCGCGTCGGCGGGGGCGGCACCGTCGAAGTGCCTGCCGATCGCATCCACGAGCTTCGCCTCGACCTCGCCGCCGATGCCCTGCCGAGCGGGGGCCAGAGCGGTTTCGAGCTCTTCGACAGGACTCGCCTCGGCCTCTCCGACTTCGGCGAGAGGCTCAACTATCAACGCGCCCTCCAGGGCGAGCTCGCCCGCACGGTCGCCCACCTGGAGGGCGTCGACCAGGCGCGGGTACACATCGCCCTGCCCACCGAGCGGCTCTACCAAGACGAACAGGAGAAGGCGACCGCCTCCGTCGTGCTCGGCCTCCGCGGCCCCGCGCGCCTCACCGCGGCTCAAGTCCAGAGCATCGTCCACCTCGTCTCCGCTGCCGTCGAGGGCCTCGCACCGGAGTCGGTCGCCGTTCTCGACACCCGGGGGCGGCTGCTGTCCAACCCCGACGATTCGGAGGTCGGTCTCGCAGCCGCCTCCAACCAGCTCCAGCTCCGCCGCGACTACGAAAGACAGCTCGAGGCGGCCGTCCAGTCCATGCTCGACGGCGTCCTCGGCCCTGGCAAAGCCGTCGTGCGCGCCAGTGCCGAGCTGACCTTCGATCGCGTCGAGCGCGAGCGCGAGACCTATCGCCCGGCCGCCGACGGGACCGGGGTCCTCACCTCGCGTCGGGAGGCGCGGGAGAGCTACCGCGGCTTCGCACAAGGCCCCCCCGGGGGCGTGCCCGGTGTCAGCTCGAATACCGGCACCTCGCCCCCGCCCATTGCCTTCGATGGCAAGCCCGGCGCAGACCAATACGAGCAGACAGACGTGACCTCCGAGTACCAGGTCTCCCGCGAGCGCGAGCGTACGCTCCAGCCTCCCGGGCAGCTTCGACAGCTCTCCCTCTCCGTGTTCATCGATCAGGCCGCCGAGCTGGGCGAGGTGGCGGACCTCAATGCCGCGGTCGCCGCCGCTGCCGGCCTCGACCCCGATCGCGGCGACAGTGTCGTCATCACCCACATACCGTTCCAGCCCGGCCCGCCGGCCCAAGAGGGAAGCAAGGTCTACGCCATCCGCGACTTCTACTTCCGCGTCGCCAGAGACTTCGTCGCGATCCTCCTCATGGTGCTCTTCCTGCGTTTCGTGCTTGGGCTGCTGCGGCATCACCGGCGCGATCTCCGGACGAGTCCCGCGGTCCCCGCGCAGCCGGACGAGCACATCCCTGAGGCCGCTCCCGCGCCCGCGCCCGAGCCGCCCGTCGACCCGGAGAGCGCGGCGGCCGTCCTGCGCACCTGGCTCGCCGCCGAGGATCAGCCGGGCGGCGACGGCGAAGCGCGCCGCGGCCCGCCCATCGCCTCGACCTAGCGCGAATCCCCATGACTCGCATCATCAAAGCTGCAGAGATCGCCGAACCGCTCCCGCTCTGGCGGCCCGAAGAAGCCGTCGGCCGCCCGCCCGAGCCGGCGAGCGAGCCCGCACCCTCGCCTCCGACTCCCACCCCCGATCCCCGCGAGATCGAGGATGCCGCGCGCAGCCGCGGCCTCGCCGACGGCACCCGCGCCGCCGAGGAGGCCTACCGCGCGAAGCTGGCGCGAATCGAATCCCTCGCCGCCGCCGTCCAGCGGGAACGCACCGAGTTCTTCGACCGCATCGAGCCCGAACTCGTCCGCCTCGCCGTGGCCATCGCCGAAAAGGTCATTGGTCGCGAGCTCGAGCTGCGACCGGACGTCGCCGTAGACATGGTGCGCACTGCAATGAAACGCCTCCGCGATCGCGAGGCGCTCCGGGTCAGCGTCAACCCCCGCGACCTCGACCAGGTCAAGGCCGCCCGCGACGACCTCGTCAGCGCGGTCGACGGCGTCCGCAAGCTCGAGGTCGTCGAAGATCGCCGCGTCGGCCCCGGCGGCTGTGTCATCGAGTCCCCGAACGGCACCCTCGATGCTCGCATCAAGACGCAGATCGAGGAGATCGAAGCGGCCCTCGACGGCGTCATGCCCGATTCCGGAGAGGAAAATGGGAGTGGATCTAACCCGCTATCGCAAGGCAATCAACCGGACTGACGCGCTCCGCTTCAACGGCCGCGTCTCCCAGGTGCTCGGCGTCATCGTTGAGTCCGTGGGCCCCGCCAGCCGCATCGGCGAGATCTGCCACATCCACACCGGGCGCCACCGGCCTCCGATTCCCGCGGAGGTCGTCGGCTTCCGCGGCAATCGCGTCCTCCTCATGCCCCTGAGCGGGATGGGCGACATCGCGCATGGCAACGAAGTGGTCGCCGGCGGCCGCGCTCTCTCCATCCGCGTCGACGAGGGCTTGCTCGGACGTGTCCTCGATGGCCTCGGACGGCCCCTGGACGGCCGCAGTCTGGTCGTCGCCGGCGCCGAGGTCTCCGTCCTCCAATCGCCCCCCCATCCGCTCCGTCGTCAGCGCGTCCGCGACCCACTTCCGCTCGGCGTGCGCGCCATCGACGCGTTTCTCACCTGTGGCAAGGGCCAACGCATGGGCATCTTCTCGGGAAGCGGAGTGGGGAAGAGCACGCTCCTCGGGATGATCGCCCGCAACTCCACCGCCGACGTCAACGTCATCGGCCTCATCGGCGAACGCGGTCGCGAGGTGCGCGAGTTCATCGAGGGCTGCCTCGGGGATGAGGGAATGAAGCGCTCTGTCGTAGTCGTCGCCACCTCCGATCAGCCCGCCATCCAGCGCCTCAAGGCCGCTTTTGTGGCCACCGCCGTCGCCGAGTACTTCCGCGAACAGGGCCTCCACGTCCTGCTCACCATGGACTCCGTCACCAGGATCGCCTGGGCGCAGCGCGAGATCGGCCTCGCCATAGGCGAGCCACCCACCACCCGCGGCTACACGCCCTCCGTGTTCGCCGTCCTCCCGCAGTTGCTCGAGCGCTCGGGCGCCGGCGAGCGCGGCAGCATCACGGGTCTCTACACTATCCTCGTCGAGGGGGACGACCTCAACGAGCCGGTCGCCGACACCGTTCGCGGAATCCTCGACGGCCACATCGTCCTCACCCGAGAGCTCGCCGAGCGCGCCCACTTCCCGGCCATCGACATCCTCGCCAGCGTCAGCCGTCTCATGCCCCACATCACCGCCCCCGAACACCGCGCCGCCGCCGACTCCGTCCGTCGTCTCGCGGCCACCTATCGCTCTGCCGAAGACCTCATCAACATCGGCGCCTACACTGACGGGACGAATTCCGACATCGACCGCGCGAAAGCCATGATCGGAGACATTCGCACCTTCCTCGTCCAGGTCGCCGACGAGCACTGCCGCTGGGACGACATCATCGCCCGTCTCCACGATCTCAGCGCCCGGATTCCCGAGTGAGAGCCTTTCGCTATCGACTGGCCCCGGCCCTCAAGCGCGCGGAGTACGCCGAGCGGGTGCTCCAGATGGAGGTCACCCGCCTCGAGGACCAGCTCCATCGCGTCGACCTGCGCCTGAAGCGGCTCCGCTCCGTCCGCGACGCGCTGCGCCGACGGCTCCGCGCCCTCCACGGCGAAGATGTCGACCTCGGCCGCGTCAACCTTGCCCGCCAGGACCTCGACCAGGTGGACTCCCTTCTGCAGCGCGCCGCACGCGCCCGTCGAGACCTCGAGGATCGCATCTCCGCCGCTCGCGATCGCCTCCTGCAGGCCGCCCGCGAACGCCAGAACTTCGAGAAGCACCGCGATGGCCTCGCACAGCACCACCGCCGCGCCGAGCTCGCAGCCGATACCAAGCGCCTCGACGACCTGGCGACCCTCCGCTTCTCCCTCCGCGGCGGGCACAAGGAAGAGCTTCGATGAGGCCCCTGCTTCCGCCCATACCTTGCGGGCTCGCCCGCGTCGCCGCCAGGATCGCTCAGATCAAGGCGCGCTTCCGCGATCCCCCCTGCCGCTTCCCAGCGGCGCTCGCCTCCGCGCGAGCCTCCACCCCAGCCGACCTGCCGGAGATCATCGCCGCCGCCGCGGCGCGCCATCGCGTCGACCCCGACCTCCTGCTCGCGCTTGCGCAAGTCGAGTCCGGCCTCCGACCCGACGCCGTCTCGCCCTCCGGAGCCCGCGGCGTCATGCAGCTCATGCCCGACACCGCTCGCCGCTTCGCGCTGGCCGATCCCTTCGACCCCTGGGGGAGCGCCGACGCGGGCGCCCGCTACCTCCGAGAGCAGCTCGACCGTTTCGACGGCGACATCGCCCTCGCGCTTGCCGCCTACAACGCCGGCCCCGCCGCCGTCGCCCGCTTCGGCGGCATCCCGCCATACCGCGAGACGCGTGCCTTCGTCTCGCGGGTTCTCACACGGCTCCGCACTCGCACAGAGGGCGCCCAACCTCCACCTCCTCGCTAAAGTCGCGGCCCCGGCCTGTCGTTATCTACTCTGGCGCAGCGTTCTTCGCGCCGCCCGTATGATCCAAACACCGACCGCGATACCGTCCGACCGAACCGCCTCTGCGGAGCCGGAGACAGCGGCCGACCCTCGCAGCGGCGCCTCCTGTTTCCTCGGCGTCCTGCTGCAGGAGATGGCGGTCGAATCCGACCCCGCAAGCGTGCTCCGCGCCAGCCTGCGCACCCAACTGGCGCGCGCGCCCTCCCAGTCGCCCCCCGGCGACTGGGAGAGCGTTCACCAAGAAGTTGCCCGCGCCGAGCCGGCCGCTCCGCACTGCAGCGCCCCAGAGCGGCCGCTCGCGCGGGCGCCCATCTCCGGTGGGCCGCCGATCCCCTCGCCTCACGCTGCCTCGCCGCCCTCTCAGCCCCTCGCGCCTGAGCCGCCTGTGCCTGCGCCTATCCCTGATGCTGCGCGCACGCCGCTGCCCCCGGGCGCGTCGGAGCGACCTGAATCGGGATCCACCCAGCCCTCCGCTTCACCTACCGACCCCGGATTCGCCGTCAGGCCGGACGCCGCTCGCCTCGACCGCATGCGTCTGCTCTCAGACCGGAGCCCCGATCGAGCCGGGGTTGCGCCTCTGCCGCTGGCCGAGCCGGGGCCCCACTTGCCTCCGCCCGCGAGCCCGGAATCAGCCGCGGCCGGTCGCTCACAGCCGGCCGTTTCCGGGCCGCTTATGCCTCCGCCAGTCCGAGCCGAGGGCCCGCCTATGGCGGTCCGCACGCCCTCGGCTCGGACACCCTTCTCGCGCGAAGGATTCCCTCAGAGCGGCGCGCGGCACTCACCGCACAGCGGACCTCGCTCCACCCGGCTCCCGAAGAAACCGGCCTCCGGCCCGGCCGTCGAACCGCGATTCGAGAATCGCACTGAGATCGTGCGGGGATCGGGGCCGGTTGAGGGCCCGGAGGCCGTTCTCGATTCGCGCCCGCCGAACGCCGAAACGGCGGCCCGTGCGCTCGCGCCGCGCGCGGCCGAGCCGCATCCCATGCTCGGCCGCGCACCCGTGCCGCATCTGGCGGCAGACCTGCGCGCCGCATTCTCGACCGGCGACCCTCCCGTCCGGGCCGCCACGCCGACGCAGGTGGGCGCCTCCCCTGCGACAGGCGGCGAGCGGGCCGACAGCGGCCCCCGCGCCGCCGGCGCGCACACCGACCGGCCGGCGCTCCCGCCCGTGACACGGCGCGACGCGGGCGAGCCCATCCTCCCATCGACGGCCCGCCCCGAGCCCGCGCTCGCTGAGCCCCTGCTCGCGGCGGCCCCCGAGGCCGTTCCGGCCGCGGGCCCCACGCCCCGCGACCCGGGCCCCGTCGGCCCCACACATGCGGGGCCCGCGATCGACCTCGACGCCCTCCAGTTGCTCGATCAGATCGACGCGGGCGTGCGCAAGGCGATTCGCCTCTCCCGCGTCACCGTCCAACTGCACCCCCCGGAGCTGGGCGTGCTCCAGGTCGCGGTCCAATCGCACGAAGGCAACCTCTCCGCGCACTTCCACGCATCACACCCCGCGCTTCACAGTTGGCTCGAGTCGAGCGCGCCGGCACTCCGCGCCCACCTCGCAGACGCGGGGCTCACCTTCAACGATGTCAGCTTCTCCGCCGGCAGCGACGAGCGCGGTGGGCAATGGCCCGGGCAGGCCCCCGCCGACCCGCCCTTGCCGGACCTTCGCGGACACACTCCCCACACACCCCCGCCCAGCGACGCCGGACCGGTCGACCGGCACAACGGCCTCGCCAACTGGCTGGCCTGAGGAGGTTGACATGATCTCAGCCGTCTCGAACGTTTCGTCTCTTTTCTCATCGACGGATTCCAGCGGCGCGGGCGCCGACGCCCTCGGGCAGGACGCGTTTCTGAAGCTCCTCATCACCCAGATCGAAATGCAGGACCCGCTCGAACCGATGCAGGCCCAAGAGTACGTCGCCCAGCTCGCCGAGTTCTCCACCGTAGAGCAGCTCCAGCAGGCCAACGCACGCCTCGGCATCCTGCACCAGGTCCAGGGCGTCTGCCAGGCCCTGCTCCTGATTGGCCGCACCATTGCCACCGCCGACGGCGAGATATCCGGCGTGGTGGAGGGAGTGCTGTTCACCGACGGACAGCCCATGCTCCTCGTCGACGGCTGCGAAGTGGACCCCGGCGACGTCACCCAGGTCTGGTAAGCCAGACCGAATCCCCCAGGAGACCAGACGATGATCTCTCTATTCACCGGTGTCGCAGGTCTTCAGACCTATCAGCGCGCAGTCGACGTGATCGCAAACAACATCGCGAACGTCAGCACCGTCGCCTTCAAATCCGGCCGCGTCTCCTTCGCCGAGGCCCTTGCGCAGACGCTCCGTGCCGGCAGCGAGAGCGGCACCAACCCGATGCAGATCGGCCTCGGCGTCGGCCTCTCCAGCATCGAGAACCTCATGTCTCAGGGCAACCTGAAGTCCACCGGGCGGCCCACCGATGTCGCCCTCCTCGGCGACGGCTTCTTCATCCTCAGCGACGGAGACAGCCTCTCCTTCACCCGAGACGGCGTCTTCCAGCTCGATGGCAAGAACCGACTCGTTGCGGCGAGCAACGGCATGCGAATCCTCGGCTGGCTCGCCGACCCCGCCACCGGCCAGGTGGACACCAGCACCGACCTCAATCCCGGCACCGAGATCGTCATCCCCATCGGCACCCGCCTCGCGGCCCGCCAGACCGCGGGCGCGGCCTACCAGGGCAATCTCAACGCAACCCAGGATCCGGCCGTGCCCGTCGACACCTCCTTCACCATCTACGACTCCCTCGGCGCCCCCCACCAGATCGTCGTCACCTTCACCAAATCCGCGGTCAACCCCAACGAGTGGAGCTGGGCCGTCACCAGTCCCGATGGCAACTGCCCCGACACCGGCACCATCACCTTCACTGAGAACGGCGAGTGCCAGACCGGCAGCATCTCCTTCACCCTCACTCTCACCAACCCCGGCGGCGCTGCGGCCGACATCCCCATCACCGCACAGCTCGGCGCTGTCACCCAGCTCGTCGGCGAGACCAGTGCCCAGTGCGTCAGCCAGGACGGCCTCCCCGTCGGCGCCCTCCAGAGCTTCAGCATAGACGAAATGGGCTTCCTCACCGGCATCTACAGCAATGGAATGGCCGAGAAGCTCGCACAGATCGCCCTTGCCGCCTATACGAATCCGGCCGGCCTCACCAAGCTCGGCGGCAACCTCTACGCACCCTCCCCGAACTCCGGCAACCCTATTATCAAGCCGCCCAACGTCGGCGCAAACGGCACCCTCGCCGCCGGCTTCCTCGAGATGTCGAACGTTGACCTCGCACAGGAGTTCGCCAACCTCATCGTCACCCAGCGCGCCTTCCAGGCCAACTCTCGCGTAGTCACTACGGCCGACGAGATGCTCCAAGACGTCCTCACCCTCAAGCGCTGATGCTGATGTCCGCTTCCGCCTCCTCTGCGAAAGGAAAGGACCAGTGATTCAGGTCACACGACTCAACGGCGCCCCCGTCATCATCAACGCCGACCTGATCAAGTTCGTCGAAGCGACGCCCGACACCCTGATCTCGCTGACTACCGGCGAGAAGATCATGGTCAGAGAGCCCGTCGAAGTCGTGACGCGGCTCGCGCTCCGCTACCAGCACGAGGTCGAAGCCCCTTGCGACGCCGAGCGCGAGACGGCCGCCGAACACCCCTCCGAGCACGATTGAGGCTCTCGCCTATGACTGTGAGGTGGAATCTCCGACCTCATGGATCCGACCACACTGTTCGGCCTAGCCATCGCCTGGAGCGCCCTCGCCATCTCGGTGGCGCTCGAGGGCGGCCACCTCGGCGCGTTTCTCAATGTGCCGGCCGCGATCATCGTGTTTGGCGGCACGATCGGCGCGACGGTCATTGGCCTGCCCCTGAAGCAGGCCAAAGAGGTCCCACAAGTCCTCCTGCGAGCCTTCTTCGGCAGGCGCGTGGGCAGCCTCGAGGTCGTGGAGCTGTTCGCCCAGTTGATCCGCCGCGCCCGTCGCGATGGCATACTCGCGCTCGAGGAGGAGCTCAAAAACGTCTCCAACGAGTTCCTCCGCATGGGCCTCCAGCTCGTCATCGACGGCACCTCCCAAGAGTTGCTCCGCGACATCCTCTACACGGAGATGCGCGCCATGAAGGCCAGACACTCCGTCGGCCAAAACATCTTTGAGACCCTCGGCGGCTTCGCTCCAACGCTCGGCATCATCGGCACCGTCATGGGCCTCATCCATGCCCTCGGCAACCTCGAGCGCCCCGAGGACATGGGCCACCTCATCGCGGCCGCCTTCATCGCGACCCTCTACGGTGTCTCCATCGCCAACCTCATCTTCCTGCCCATCGGCAACAAGCTGAGAGCCAAGAGCGAAGAGGAGATCTACGCCTATCAGCTCGCCGTCGAGGGCATCCTCGCCCTCCAATCCGGGGAGACCCCGCGCGTCGCGGCCGCCCGCATGCGCTCCTTCCTCTCGCCCCGCGCGAAGCAGTTCCTCGATGAGAAGGGGACTGCCGCCTGATGAGCGTGGATTTCCTCGAAGAAGAGCGCGGCGGCGGTGGCGGCCACGAGAGCGGCGGCATGATGCGCTGGCTGCTGACCTACGCCGATATGATCACCCTCCTCATGGCATTCTTCATCATGATGTACTCCATGTCCGTCATCAGCATCGAGAAATTCAAGCAGGCCGCCGCCGGCCTCAAGTCTGAGTTCGGCCCTCCAGCCGGCCTCCGCGACCGCCCGGGTGGCACCGGCGTATTGCCTCACCCCGGCCTTGCCCGCGACGACGGCCTCCCCGCCCTCGAAGACGAACTCCAGTCCGTCAGGGACCGCCTCGAGGACTACATCCAGCACAACGATCTCGACCACGTCGTCGATACCAGCCACGAGCTGCGCGGCCTCGTCATCACCCTCGTCAGCGACAACATGCTCTTTCCCGTCGGAGAGGCCACCCTCCGCGCCCCCGCCCTCGCCATCCTCGACCAGATCGCAGGCCTGCTCCGCGATATCCCAAACCTCATCGCCATCGAGGGTCACACCTGCACCCTCCCCATCAACACACCGCGCTACCCCTCGAACTGGGAGCTCTCCGCGGCCCGCGCCTCCGCCGTCGTCCGCTACCTCGTCGACCGCTGGGGCATACAGCCCGACCGCCTCGCCGCCACCGGCTACGCCTACAGCCGCCCCGTCGCCCCCAACGACGAGGAGGACGGGCGCGCCCTCAACCGCCGCGTCGAGATCGTCATCCTCGCCCACAGCGCCCCGCCCGAGCGCGAACTCCTCGCCGCCTCCTCCTCACAGAACGACAATGCGGCCGCCGAACCATCCTCCCCTGAGAGCCTGCCGAATGAAGCAGCGCGGTAGAGTCCTGTTCCCGCTTCTCCTGCTTGTCGCTCTCCTTGCGGCCGGAGCCGCGGCCTACTACTTTTTCTTCCTTCGCGGCGCCTCCGGCGACAACGAGCCACAAGAGGAGACCTTCGAGATCGCGCTCACTGATCTCACCGTGAACCTCGCCGATCAGGACCGCTCCCATTACCTCAGCGCTTCCATCACCATCGTCATCAAAGGCATCCACGCCGAGGCCGCCGCAGAGGAGTTCGACGCGGCCATTCGAGACGCAGTCATCATCGTCACCACCCAGCACACCTACCAGGAACTCCTGTCGGCCGACGGCAAGGACCGCCTCAAACGAGACATCCAAACCGCCGTCGAGCAGAGCCTCGCCGGAGAACACCTCGCCGTCGAAGACGTTCTCTTCGTCTCCTTCGTCATGGACTGATGCCTATGACACCGGCCCTCACACATGCCGGTTCACTGCCATCCCTCCTCAAGCGATCCCCGCCGCACGCCGATGCTAGTAGGGGAGGAGCATCACCATGATCCGCGGCCTCTACTCATCCGCCAACGGCCTACTCGTCCAATCGGCCCGCACCGACGTCATCTCGGGAAACCTCTCCGCCATCGGCGTTCCCGGCTACCGCCGCGACGTTCCCACCGTCAGCGCGTTCGCGCGCACGCTTCGACTCGCCGCCGCACAAGGGTCGGCGGGCCGACCCGGCGCCGTCACCCTCCTGAGGCCGGCCACCCACATCGACCTCCGGCCCGCCTCCCTCCGGCACACCGGCGGCACCTTCGACCTCGCCCTCGACGGACCCGGCTACTTCTCTGTCCTTACCGCCGCCGGACAGGCCTACACCAGGGGCGGCGCCTTCCGACTCGATCCCTCTCGCCGCCTCGTCACACCGGCCGGCGATCCCGTCCTCGGTGAGGCCGGGCCCGTCCGCATCACCGGCGCCGACGTCGAGATCGCGGAGAATGGCGACATCCTCGTCGACGGCGCCCGCGTCGACCGTCTCCGCCTTGCCGACCTCCCGTCAGGCACTCAGTTCCGCCGCCTCGGCGGCGGCCTCCTCCGGCCCGTCCCCGGGGCCGCCGCAGTGCCGCTCGGCGAGGGCACCCGCGTCCGCCAGGGCTATCTCGAAGGAGCGAACGTCAACGCCGTCAGAGAGCTCGCCGCCATGATCGCCGCCCTCCGCTCCTTCGAGGCAAGCCAGCGCGCCCTTCACGCGAACGACGAAACCCTTCGCACAGCAATCGAGCAGATCGCCCGCGTCTAACTTGGAGGAACCACCAATGATGCGATCTCTCTGGTCGGCCGCCACCGGCATGACCGCCCAGCAGACCAACATCGACGTCATCGCGAACAACCTCGCAAACGTCAACACCGCCGGCTTCCGCGCGAGCCGCGTCGACTTTCAGGACCTCGTCTACCAGACCATCAGCGAGCCCGGCGCCGCCGCCACCCAGTCCACGCAGGTCCCCACCGGCATCCAGGTCGGCCTCGGGACCCGCTACGCCGCCATTCAGAGGATCTTCACCCCGGGCGAGCTCCGCCAGACCGGCAACAGCCTCGACCTCGCCATCGAGGGCGACGGCTTCTACCAGATCCTGCTCCCCGACGGCCGCACCGCCTACACCAGAGACGGCACCTTCAAGCTCGACGGCGAAGGACGCCTCGTCAACTCAGACGGCCACCCACTCTCCCCCGAGCTCGCCGTCCCCGGCGACGCCACACACGTCGGCGTCGGCTCCGACGGCACCGTCAGCGTCACCATCGCCGGAGAGTCCGACGCCCAGCAGCTCGGCCAGATCACCCTCGCCAAGTTCGTCAACCCCGCCGGCCTCAGCGCCGCCGGCCGCAACCTCCTCCTGCCCACCGCGGCCTCCGGCGAGGCCATCGTCGCCACCCCCGGCACCGAAGGTCTCGGCACCCTCGCCCAGGGCTTCCTCGAAATGTCCAACGTCAGCATCATCGAAGAGATGGTGAACATGATCGTCGCCCAGCGCGCCTACGAAGTCAACTCCAAATCCATCCAAGTCGCCGACGAAATGCTCGCCCTCGCCAACGGCCTCCACCGCTAGACCCGCCTGTCCCTTAAGCAGACAATCACGTAGGGCAGGAGCGTGTCTCCTGCCCCTACCCCGCGCCTACCTCCCTGTCACCCCCTCCCGCTAGCACAGTTTTTCAACCTGCAAAGGCGGCACAGCCGCCTCCTGTAGGGCGGGTATGTCGTCGCCCCGGGCGACGCATGCCCGCCGGCCGTTTGCTGTTAGGTCGGGGGACCTGAACGACTGGCGCTTCGCACCATGGCCGTTTGCTGTTAGGTAGGGGGAATATCAAGGGGGGAGGATACGCCTCCCCCCTTGAAGTCTGTCCAGGTAGCGCCTACCTCCCTGTCGCCCCCTCCTGTCATCCTGAGTGAGTCCGCGCCAGCGGACGAGCG
>Ga0180437_10004582_pt1 | contig 19602 bp, 30 predicted proteins | sample SS_ome_4_FD_132410 | JGI IMG/M metagenome (GOLD analysis project Ga0180437, IMG submission 132410) | Hypersaline lake sediment archaeal communities from the Salton Sea, California, USA - SS_3_D_1 metaG | ecosystem: Environmental > Aquatic > Non-marine Saline and Alkaline > Hypersaline >... | reverse complement strand
GCGCGATGTATAACTTGTAGCCCTTTACACTTGCTTACCCCCCTGGCCTTAGATTTCAAGGGCTTACGAAAATAGGTGTGATTCTGGTCTACACTTCTGACGTGTAGAACGCTGAATGCTTTACACGTGACAAGTCCTTTACACTTGATTAGTTGTGTGCTATACAGTCCGTGTATCAATTGGATACGCAATAGAGAAGGGACATGATGGGCATACTTTACATATCACTGATGATCATGATCGGTGGGCTGTGCGCGCTGATGCTGGTGCAGACAGTACAGTTGAAGAACACGCAGCAGCAGCTTGAAGACGAACGTGCCACTAACGCCTGGCGCACAACCAGGTGTAAGAAGTGCGGAGCGCGAGAAGTAGAGTCAAGCATCAGGCAGACAGCCAGGGTGAAAGACAGCAAGCGTCGCGCCCGCATCAGAAAAGGGAGCGGACACAATGCGTGAAACTGTTGACAATCTGCATGACATGGACGCGACCAGTATTAATCAACTGGCATACGACAAGCTGAATGAATTGCTTGAACGCTGCACGTTGAACCTGGTCGCACAACTGACACGTATCAGCAGGCCGACGCTGTACCGCTGGCTAGACACTGATTGCAGCCTGGAAGAAATGAATTATCGTGACGCCGCGTGGTTCTTTCTGGTCTGCGAGACTAGCCCGAAGGTGCAGATGCTGTTGACACGTCCACCGCTTTCGCATCCTCGGCTTGCGAAGCGTTTACTAGATGAAGGTGAAGACAATGACGCTTGAACAGAAACTGCTTCGAATCATTGCGAAGCGCATGGGCTGGCTGCTGGTATGGCAGTTCATCTGGATAGGCATACTGATATGGGTGTCGCTATGAAACACTCAAGAATTGAAGTGACTATAGCAGCCAGAATGCTGTTGCCGGAAGGTGCGCTGCCGCGTGATGCGGTAGATTTGGTGCGTATGGCTATTCATAGAATGGATGCCCTGTCTGAATCGCCAATTCCTCAATTGGATGTAGAGAAGGTGAAGGTTCGGATCATTGAAAAGCGGGAGTTTACGACTTATGACTAACCATGAACTGGAAGGCGATCTGCCTGCATACCTGGTGTTTCTGATCCTCGGACTGATCAAGGAATTGGAAAAATCAACGCCTGATCATATCCTGGTCAAAGCAGTGCGGGGTGCGCTAGACAGTGTGCCGCCCGACAATCCGAAACAGATGTCATTCGACTTCTGATCACAAAGCCCGGCCTAATCAGTCGGGCTTTTTCTTGTTTCCGTTCCAGGCACGCGCCAGGTGTGCAGCAAAGTAGAAGCCGATGATGATGCTGAACGGTGTATTGACCACGTCTTCAAGGATATAGAATATCTTGTCAGACCAGGCGGGCATCCAGGGCTGTGCCACGACTGCGATCAGCACCAGCAGCGCCCATAAGAATACGACAATGAAAGCGATCAGCCTGCGCGCCATGTTCTGCGGCTGTGTCGCTGCCAGGTACTTCAGCAAATAGTCGCTTTTCTCTTGATCAGTAAACCAGGCTTTGTCAATACCATTAATGACGGCTTTCGTTGTGTCGCCGCCGCCGAATATCTTAGCTAGTACTTTTATCATCTGGCGCATTCCCTGTCTTTAGGCGCGAGCGTACATAGATCGTCGATCAGTTCTTCAAGGTCGATCTGTGCCCTGCGGTCGTTTGGATTGCCGCGCAAATACTCTCGCAGTTCGCGAATGTCTGACTTGATCAGCCGCACTTCGATGGTGCTGATCTGTTCCTTGACTTCTTTCACGTCCGACGCGCTTGCGAATGTCGTGAACATATAGACCACAGCCAGGACGGTCCCGGCCAATGCTGTCCATAGCGAACTGAAGCTCAATTTTTCCATGTCAAAGGTCCAATGATTTTGCAGCGATAGCATCTTCAATTCCTTCCAATGGTGCCACGTCGCCCACAGGCTGCGCCAGGGCTTTTTCCAGGTTCATGCCTTGTGTTGCCACGTCATTCGCAGTTAGTCGCTTCTCGACAGCCATGATGCGTTCTGCAACGCTGTCTGCGACATGCTTGCGCGGGAATCTGATCATTTGGGTATTTTCCTCATCGTTTCTGCCAGGTCTGCTTGCCGTTCTTCTTCGGTCTTATCGCTGGTGAATGTATCCCTGGCCCAATTCTTGAAATTTCCCCAGGCGTATTTTGCATTCAGCGCAATGCCCTGGTCGGTGTACGGGAAGATCGCATCGCTGGCTGCCTGTTCAATATCTGAAGCTGGCAGTGTCGCCACGTTCTTCAAAGGCTCTGCGCTGCTGATCGCTGCGGGCACATTCGACGCCAATCTGAAATTGTCGTGATACTGCTGCGGCAGTTCCAGGTCGCCTATTGTATTGGCATAGCGTGATTCCCTGGCTAGCTGAAACTGCGTGTTAGTCTCGCGCATCGAATACAGCAAGCCCATCAATTCCTGGCGCTGTTCTGGCAGCATCGTCTGACCGCTACGCGCCTTTTCCATCAGCGTATTCGCTTTGTCCCACAGACTGCCGATGGCACCGACTGCTTCAGCTTCTTCCTGGCGCACGACGCCTGTCGGGTCCAGGGTTTTATTGATCAGGATACCAGCGGCCCACAGTTCGGACGGTGTGCCGTTCTGCAGCGCGTTCAATGCCTGGTCAGTCGCCAGCATGACATCTTCGAAGCCTTGCGACTCTGCGCGGAATTCATCATGCAGTTCATTGAACCTGCTGTATTGCTGCTCATCCAGGTCGCGACGCAACTGATCGTCATAGGCTTTCGCAGCTATCGCCTGTTCTTCCTGGCGCACCGTGTAGCCGTTCAGCTTTTCATGCGCCGATGCCAGCAACTGACTGCCCTGCTGCTGCAGTTCAGGCGATGCCGACGACATGAATTGCATAGCCGTGTCGAACTCTGTCTGCATGGCTGACAGTTGCTCGAGATCACCAGGGTTTTCAGTCGTCAATGCCAGGCGATCCAGTTCGCTGTGAAAGATGTCAGCAGCCGCGCCCAGGGTGCTGCCAGTGTTGACGTACTGATCAAGCGCTGCCTGTTCCTGGCGTTTTGTGTACAGCCCTTGCGCAAGTCCCATCAGCAGGCCGCCGACAGGTCCGAGAATCCAGCCAGCCGCGACCGCAGTCGCTGCGCCTTCCGGCCAGGCGAAATCTGCTTCCTGGTCCGCATTCGGATTGAATTGCGTCCTGGCTTCCTGCAGCTTGGCTAGATTGTCTTCAGCGCTTTGTGCATCACCTTGCATATCCAGCAGGTTCTGAAGTTCGGCTGCTGCTCTGTTAGTTGGCATATCCTAGAATCCTAAGCTGAATGATCGGCCTTCTGACGTGCTGCTGGCTGATGATCGGCCAAACGAGTTCGACCAGGCTGCTGCCCAATCTGCAGCGCTGCTCTGACTGCTGCCCAGGACGGTCGGCCCGCCCAGGATGGCCGCCAAGCGTTCAGAAGGTGCCAGGGCAGCGCTGAAGCCCAAATCTGCAGCGCCAGCAAGGGCTGGAATGCCGCCCAGGCCCACCTGCGCGCCGCTGATGGCGTTTCCTGCCAAAGTGCCTGCCGCTGCATCCCTGGCGCTAATATCGCCCGCACGCAGCGCTGTAGCGCCTCTGGTGAAGCGGTCGGACACTTCCGAGATAGCCCGGCCTTGGGCCACACCTTGCCGCCCGCCGCCTAGCTGCCCGCCGCCGACTGCCTGGCTGGTGATGGCCGGATTCAGTTCTTCTTCAAAGAATCGGCCCAGGTCTTCGCCCAGCAGGTCGATCTGCTCCTGCAACACAGGATTGTCGCTGCTTAGGCGGTTTTCCAGGTAGGCAGTGCCACGGTCGCCGCCGATGTTCGCCATGAAGCCAGAACCGCTGCTAAATAGCTGATTGGCGGCTTCTGTGAGCATCGACGGATCAAGCCCGGCAGCCGCACCTTCAGCGCTGCCGAACAGCCTGGCGAAGACATCTTCAAAAGCGATGCTTTGTTCAGACGTAGACTGACTCGCGCCGCCCGATCCGCTGCGGCTTTGACTCTGTTCGAAACTCTCGCTCTGACTTTGTGACGTTGACGTGCTGCCGCCGAATCCAAAAGGCATTTTCTAATCCTCAGTAAGTCCAAATATTAGGACGCGGATGATCAGGCAGTGCCAGGTCATCCAAGTGAATGAAACGCTTGCTGTGCGTACCCTTTTGATTGAGTCCGATTCCTGTCATCCATCCACCCAGGCTGCACTGTTGTACAAGCAGGTGCGCTTTCACTCCGAAGACGCCGACATCTGCGGCCCTGCCTGTTGTATGTGGACCGTCCCGCCCTGTCGTGCTGATTTTCTCATTATACGCCGGACACCGATAGCCGCTAGTGATAATGATCGGGAAGTCAAGACGCGAGCGAAGCTGATCCAGGGCGAATATGAAATTCATGTCCATTTCGGTCCCGTCGCTGCCGCACTCGCCACACCTGCAGGCGAACTCTGACGGCTTGAAGTGTTCAATGTCTTTCCATTCAATCTGCGGCATTGTATAAGTCCAGGTCTTCAGCGTAATGCGCTAGCACTTTATCGCGCAGTTCATCGCTAATCTTGTCATACGGTTCAGTGCGATTTTCATGCGGGAATTCACACTGCATATTTTCATAGTACCAGGCAGGCAGCGATTCCAGCTTTATCAGTTCAGCTTCTTTGCGGTACTTGCCCAGCAAATCCACCTGGCGACGCCAGTGATCATCTTCGGGACCGTCTTCGATTCGCTGCCATAGCTGTTCCATCGTGAAGCCTTCGACAGCGACACCCTTGCCATGATCGCGGCACTTGTTGCGCCACAGTGACAGGAAGCGATCGAGCGGATGCCGGACAATGAACACCTTGCGCCGGAAGTTCTTCAGATGATTTGGCTGGATGCGGATTGGTGCAGATCGCGCATTCAGCACGCGCAGAAATGACGTGTAGCCATTCTTGAACGGGACTCCGAAGGCAATCTGTCGCGACCGATCTGTGAGCCAGCTATTCAAACTTGCTCCGAAGTGTTTGCCGAGACTTCTGTATTCTCGGGCGTTCTGACATTTGGGCTGCGGTCCGTCTTGTGACAGCGATATAGTTGCGGTTTCCCGACGGCACCCCGTTCAATGAATATTCCTGAAGATCATCATTACTCAATCGCGTAGACCAGTAGACTATTTCTCGGACATATCCACAAATACTGTTACCACCGTTTTGGTCATCACCTATATAAAGCGTGGCGATACCGTCTGCAACTGCGTAGGAAACATCAGTATCCGCCGCAACACCGTCAATATAGTCAGCGAAGTCATCTGTATCTGACCAGCCACTAGCAATGCGTGGTGCATTGGTACCGTCATAAGGTATAGCTTCTGCAAGATGGACAACAATCACGTTGTCCGTTTCAACAAGCACGCTTTTACTATCAGTACTGGTTCTGAAATTCAGATAATTTTGACCGTCTTCCCACAACAAAGCTATCGCATTAGAGCCGAACAGCTTCTTCGGCTGTGATTGATAGTAAAACGATCCTTCACCCCCCTGATTGAACCAGGACAGGTCAGAGGTCTGGATATTATCTCTGTTTCTAGTAACCGGCGATCCGGCTGTCTGTATCATAGAAGTTGCAAACGTACCAGCTTCTACCTGAACCCAATCGGGACCGCCTGCCACAGTACAGGTCAAAGTGCCTGCCGATGCTGTCACCGTTAGTGGGCTTCCTTCTGAAGCTACACCCGTCGCGGTTCCTGACAATGTGACAGTGCCGGAACCTTCAACCGATACAGTGTAGTCTTGCGCAGTTGTTGTGATGTTCTGAGTTACAGGTGCGTCACTGTTAAGGAATAAGTTAGTGCGCGCATCTTCGACTAACAAGCCCAGGCTTTCGCCACTGGCATTATGATCAAAACGTGGCTCATTGGCTGCTGCAGCTATACGCACCCCTGCAGAATTTCGATAGGTAGCGCCTAAACCTGATCGCGTACAGGTTAATGTCGGCCCAATTTTCGCAGCCAGGGACTTGTCATTGACAAAATCGTAATGAAGGGTCTTCGACATGATTCACTCGCAATGATTGTTAGTACCGGCACAGATGAAGATCGGATCACCGTATACTTCTTCTCGAATAGCATCGTTGATATGCCAGGCAAGACGTGTATAGGTAAAACTGGAATAGGCAAGCTGTCTGCCGACAATGTCATCATCAGCATCATCCCAATAAGACACCTGCTCCCAAGTAGCGTCGAAACCAAAGAAAAATTTAGCAATCGATCCGGTCGATGCCGCGTAGTCTGGCTGCTGGACTATGATACGTGCATGATCAAGATCGCCTGAAGGACTTTCAAGAATAGTTTTTATTGCAGCGTTTTTGTTTCGGACCAATCCGATGCGATAGCGCAGGCTATGCATGATCAGATAGTCTTCATAAGCGCTGACCTCGGCGTCTTCCAGATATTCAGTCAGATAGTTTTCAACCAGTGCCAAGCTGTTATCGACACGGTTCAACAGGTCCAATGAATGCCCGCGATGATGTTCAGCGATAGCAGTCAGCGGTAAAAATAGCGCAAGCAATATAATCTTCTTCATGGATTGTCCTCGTTGTATTGCAGCAGATGGTTGATGTACTCCGCTATGCGTGCGAATTCTTCTTCCAGAAATCGACGTAGTTCCGGGCTGGCTGACTGCGGCACAGGTGGCGGCACATACGGTTCAAGCATCAGAAATATCCTCGCTGTTCTATTTCCAGGTCGAAGCCTGTCAGCTTCCAGACATCACTGCCGGCGCTGCGGACTTCAACACTAATGTATCTGCCTTGGGCGAATAGGTTCACCACCTGTTCAGGGTCGGTGATCGTCACTTCGGATGACCAGGTGATCGAGTCATTCGGTTCCATCTGGCTGCCAGCCCTAACGTAAAGTGTACCGTAATTTGCACGCGCCTGGACATGCACGCGGCGCAGGAACTTGACGCGGGTAGCATCACCGAAGTCCATCGAATACTTGCCGAGATATGCCGTGACGGTTTCTGCATCAGTGACATCTTGCTGATGCATTTCATCGGTGTGGATGAATACCATTGAATCACGCGCAGCAGATACCGTTGACTCACCCCAGGCACCGACAGCATCGGCCCATACTTCAGTGCGGTCTGCCCAGGTGTTTGACTCGCTGGTATCGTTCACGACACCGATAGGCGCGTGAACAATGTCATCAAGATCGCGCACGCCGAAGCTGTCAAGATCGACGTTATACACCAGGGCAGTGTTACAGAACTCGCTGCCCGATGAAGGGAATGCGATCAGCGCTTCATTCTGTGCGCGATTGAACGTGCAGAACAAGTTCGGATAATTAGTCTGATCAAGCTGGTTGAATAGCCAATCCTTGACGCGCCCTTCACCGATACTCTGTCGCTGGTTGCCATCAGTCAGAATGATGTCGCCATCGGTGACAACCAGGTGACGCCCATGCACGTCGCAGACTGCGCGCCTGGTCAACGCGCCGACATTAGACAGCACCTTGCGGAAGCTGAAGACGTTATCGCCGCCGACATATTTCGCCTGGTAAGTCGAACTCCGTTTGTAGATCATCAACGCATCGCGCAATGGATACGCGCATAGTAGATGTCCAGGGCTGTCTGACAGTTCGACATCGCCCGCTTCATTGCCTGCGCCTGGTGTCCAACTATCAGGGATTGTCCCAGGCTCTGCAGCGTCAGACCATTTCAGCTTGCTGCGAAAGGTGCCGCCAGGTCCGCTGATGTCCAGGGCGAACAGGTGATATTTGAATGCGGTAATGAATTGGCAGGTTTCGGTCGCGGTCCAGTCGGTTAGCGTCGCCAGGTTCCCAGGTCCAGCCCAGAAAACAGGTTCATCCGATCCGTTATTGATGACCGGCACGCCATTCAATAGTGAACTGCTGAAGCTGACAGGATCACTGACAGCCGATAGCAGACTGTTGTCCATCTGCGTTGCATTGCTGCCTTCTATATACCAGGCAGTACCGTCTTCTTCGAATATCAGCCAGTAGTTCGTGCCGGAATCTTCGGCATTGATGGCGTGCATCAATTGACCAGGTGCGGCAACGCCCAGGGCAGTGCCATAGACTGACCGGCTGCCGGGTACTCGCTGGGCGAAGCCGCCCCTGGTAATGACATTGGTCATCAAAGTGAAGAAGTCGGGCCCGACTTCATGCGCAGGTGTGTCGCTGATGAAACCACGAACCGGACGCAGGCTAACTGTCTGCTTCGGATAGGTCACGAACCGTCCTCAGTTGTACAGGTCCAGGAACCTGTGACGTTGTTCGACGTGTCGGCAATCTCGCGTATTGTGAATGTCAGACTTGCGCTATAAAAATCACCGGGCGATTCAGTCGCGTCGAATGTCCTGGTAGCGTTAAGATCGCGATAGGTTCCATCAGCCAGCGACGGCTGAATTTCCGTATCGCCGGAAACCCAGGTAACTTCTATTTCATAATCGTCACCGACATCTGAAGGTACGCTGCCGCCGTCCATCCATACACCACTAGCGACCCAGCTACCTGCCGACCTTTTATCGACTGTGCCATCACGATTGAAGCGAAAACCGACAGTGACTGATGCCGCATTGCTATGGAAGGATTCGCCACGTGCGCCGCCGACCAGTGTCAGATTCTGATAGAACTGCTTCCAGACACCGGACACTTTCACGTATGCGTTATTGACTTCCTTCCAGGCACCGCTGACTTTAACGTGCAACCCGTTCAGCTTCTTCCAGGCACCGCTGACTCTTACGTGCCCATCCATATCACGCTTCCCGTTCTAGCCAGATGTCGCCGTCACTGCCGCCTGATGGCGCGCTGGTTGATACATGAATACGCCCACTGCCGAAGGCACCATCATCATGCGCGATGACCGGACGCCCTTCGACTTCGACATCGCCTGCCGCAGCCCTGGTCAGCGTTGTATCGCTAGCATGTCCAAGTTCGATGTCAGCGACTTGCGGCCCGGTACTGAAGTTCCATTGTCCAGTGATCGTTTCGGCCGCACCCTTATCAACCAGGTCAGCCGCTGCGACGCCGTCATAGCTAGTTGCAGTGATCGCTGCGAAATCCCAGGCACCGCTGATTGTTTCAGCCGCCGATTTGTCTACCAGGTTCGCTTCAGTGATGCCGCCATATGACAGCGCAGTGATCGCGCCGCTGAAGTTAGCAATGGCCGCCGTCAGCGTTCCTGTCAATGTCGGGCTGATGGATGCGACCAGGTTCCCGGTACCTGTTAGTCCGGTCAGACCGACCAGGCGATTCGCTTCGGTCGGTGTGAAGTTCACAGCGCCGTCAACATTCGGGAACGAATTCAGCAGCGTCGTTTTGATGCCGCGCAGATGATCGTCACCCTGGCTAACCTGGTCAGTCGCGTGAACCGGATTCGACGCATTCAAGCTGTCGATGTAGTTGAAAGTTTCAAGGCCCATTAGTAGGAACTCCCGCCCGCAAAGTTATAAGAAGGTGCCACGTTAGCGCCGCCGATCTTCCTGGTCATCTGTTCATTCAGGTCTTCAATGATGTCATTGAATAGCGTCTCTTCATCCTGCATTAATTCGCGGTCTTGTGTATGCCCGTACAAAAATACTTTGCTGCCGGACATATAAAGGGTTTCGTGATCGGTCAGCAGGTCGTTTTCATCGCTGTCATCACTGAAGGGTGCAGGCGTTCCGAAGTAGAGAAGATCGAAAACATCAGAAGAACCCGGCACGCCCCTGAATTCGATGGTGCCATCACCGTTCTGGCAATACTGCAGCACGTCTGCTGTGCTATCCAGGCGACGGATCGCTGCCGGTATGACTCGCTGCAGTGCATCGCCCTGGCGTCCCTGCAGCTTGATGTCGCGGACTTCAAGCAGTCGGCCCGGCACGTTATAAAGCCCTTCACTGACGCGATCAGAATCGGTCAGCGTCGTGTTCAGTATGTAACCGCGCAGGTCGCGCCGGATCATGCCTTCACATTGTCTGATGAAACGCTCGACATGATCAGATAGATCGGTTCTGTGCGCGTCATCAAGTATTGCCTGCTTCAGTTCACCGTAATTCATCTGACGATAATTCCCCGTTGCGAGTTCTTCACCTGGCGCGGTGTGCGCGTCACTAGATACTTCTCTGCTTCAGGTGACTGCCGGAACTTGTGCCAGGCAAACAGGCGCGTATCGTGATCCTTGCTGAACAGGTCAGGATTCGTGCGCTGCAGATATTTGTAATGACTGGTCGGAATCTTGAAAACTACCTCGCCGTCATCCAGGGCGCGAACTGGTGCCCGCCCTTCGCGGCGCAGTTTGTTGTCTTCAAGTACCTTTCGAATTGCTTTCAGCATTGCTGCTCCTAAGTGCGGCCCGACAGTCTGAAGGGTGTAGACTGCCGGGCCACGTCGCCGCGCCAGAGGAACTAGCTAGCGGTTACTGCAGAGCCAGGCAAGATGTCAGCGATATTTGCGTGTGCATCTTCGCGGAAGCATTTCGTCATCCACGTAGTTGACAGCATACGCATGTCGCTGTGCCCGACTTTACCCAACTCATCATTGCGATAGCCTTCCAGGTAGGACAGTCCCAGGTAGGCCGGATCGAGAATGCCGACATCAACAACGGGAACAGGTGTCGTGTCGCCGCTGTTGTACGTCTGCTGTAGCCGGTTATCGACTAGCGACAGACTGATGCCGAAGTCTGACAAAACGACCGTGATCCAGCCCTGTGCGGCCTGAGTCTGCGGCGTCACACCCTGCACGTTTGCAGTCGGTGCAGCCCGGTACGGATCGCCTGCAGAACTGAACAGGAAGGTATTGATACCTTTGATCAGCGCAGCAGTTGACGTGATCACCGAAGGATAGCCGCCAGCCGTGTAGACTTCTTCTAGCCTGGTGCGCACATTCGCCCAGGTCAGGGCGCGCCCATCACCAGCAGTCGGTGCATCGACTAGCTTTGTCGAACTGTCAAAGCCGCCCGCGCTGCCGCCAGTACCATAATCGGTATTGGTAGCAATCCAGGCGAACAGCCCAGCAGTGCGGCCTGCAGTCGTGCTGCCGTCATCGACAACGGACGCTTGACGACCGGCGAAGATCGCTTCGACATCGCGGCGCAGGTCCATCAGCCGCTTCGCAGTCTGATATGCCATGCGTCCGATGCTACCGATGCTGTTGATCGCTTCGGAGACATGCGAAATACGCACAGTCTTGTCAGAGATTTGCTGACGATTGCCGACGCGAGTGCCCAGCTTTGTATCATTGCCGGAAGCATCTGCGCCATCAACCACGGCATTGTCAGTATCGACTGCAGTCAGGTCATCTTCGGTCCATTCCGAATATGGATTGCTGTGCGAACCACTGCGCACCATATCCGTCAGCGGAGTCGGGATGCCTTCATCCAGGTTATACACCGTATCGACCACGTCTTCATGGATCAATCCAGGTGCGGCCAGTGCTGCTGCAAGATCAGCAGCGTCAAGGTTTGCGGTACTCATAAACGAGATTCCTTATTCAAGATCAGAGAAAACAGCTTCCAAATTGTTGCGTGCGTTTCCTCGCTTGACTCCCGCCAGCGGTTTCTTCCGAGGCGCCCTGCCTGTCGGCTTTGATGGCTTTGTCGGGTTAGGCTTCCCAGCCTTGACAACGTCCAGCGCTTTCCTGATGCGTTGCTCGCGCAGCCAGTTGTCCCTGATGTACTTGATCTGACGATGGTCAGCGACACGTTCCAGATGATCGACAGGATAACCATACTGTTTAAGATGGTTACTCATGCCTTCCATATCTGCTGTTCGTGTTTCCTGGTCAGTCCATTCAGGTATAACTTCCAGCGTGCGCTGACGTTCCAGCGTCATCTGCGCTTCATGCTTGTCGCGAATCTTCTGCAACACTTCAGGCTTCACTGCCTTTTCAGGTAGCGCTGCCATCAGTTCGCGCAATTCATTCTGCGCTTGCATCAGGTCCGCTTCGCTTTTAGTCCGACGTTCTTCGAATTCAATTTCACGCAATGATAAATCGGCCTGCTTCGCATGATTGTCTTTCAGGTCTTCGACAGTAACAGGTGTTCCGTCTTCGGCCTGGCTAACTTCCAGCTTATACAGGTCATCAAGTTCCAGCCCTAGCTTCCCGGCCAGGTCATTGAACTTTGTTGGCGCAGCGTCGTCGCTCCCGCTTGCTTCGCCGGATTCTCCCGAATCATCGCCAGGCTGTTCGCCTGGTTCGTCCATTGCCAGCATTTCGCCCAGGCTTTCAATACCTGGCTGCTGTTCTTCAATCGTCTGTTCCGTGGCTCCCGCCGTGTTCTCTGATGGCATCGTTTATCGCTCCCGCGAGTTCATCCAATTGGCGCAGCGCGTACCATTGCTGCTCCCGCAGCGCAGTGTCATTTGCTTGTCGCCAGGTTTCGAAAATCTGTTCACGTCTACTCTGCAGCACCATTGGCAGCAGGCGATTCGCCGCCAGCGCCGTTGCTTCCTGCTTCAGTTTTGCTTTGTTCATCTGCCACCCTTCTTGCTTTCGCGATGTCTACCGTTGCAGCGCCGACCAGTTTCGCTTCTTCGACTTCAACGCCCAGGACTTCAGCGAAATATTTGAACTGCAAGTCAGAGTCCTGGCGATACTTTTCGAACGCCAGGCGCATCTGCTCAAGGCCAAATGCTTGCTGCATCAATGCCTTCTTCTGCATGTCGATGGTCTGTGCCTGTTCTGCTTTGTTCTTCAGCGCAGCTTTCGACTCATCGCTTTCCGGGTCGATGTAATACTGTTCTGGATTCTGCACTTCATTCAGCCGCGCCCAATCCATCAGCGCACGATTGAATTCATTGATGCCGACTAGGACTTCATCCATACCCTTATCTGCCAGCATCAGTTGCGTCTGGATAATCTCGCCCAGGGCGTTAGCACGTCGCTGACGCTCGCCTGGTGACATGCCAGGCTTCACGGTGACGTTCTCGCGCTCCGGCCATTGTGCCGGATTCACAAACGTCCATTTACCGTTGCGCTTGATCGGTACAGGTTCATCGAAGTATTCGCGCAGCGTCCTGTGCGCTAGGATGAAAACGTCCCTGATCAAAGTGCAGGCGATAGTCTTCATCATCGCAGCGCTTAACTGCTCCGCGACACTGTATGCCTTTTCAAGTCCCTGGCTGCCCATGCGGTCGCCGCCGATCTGCATCTGCGCTGTCTGCAAGTCCAGGGCAGCGCCGCCCATTTCCGAGCGCTCGCGGGCTGTTGATTCCAGGTTCTGCAGAATGTTTGCGGACGTGTCAGGAACTGACAGCGCCATGACCGCAGCCCTGATGTCGGGCACCGTATTCTTAACGCGCACCATATTATTGACGCGACCATCAGTAACGTCATCGACATTGACGACACCATCCAGCCCGGCCAGCCGGTTCTTTGTTGTCGCGTTGACGTTGTCAAGAAGTGCCCGCCGCAGGGCTGTGCGAATGTCCTGATTTTGCTTTAGTTTGTCATACAGGCTGATGCCCGTGAATCGGTGCGGATTCAGGATTGCCGTCCCTGCGGCTAGGCGTAAAAATGGAACAGGGCAATCGTCCAGGATCACCGTGTCCACGTAAGACATGCAGATGCGGTGCAGTTCATCGACGCCGGTAGACGTGCCCTTCTTGATATAGATTTCATACCATTCGACAAGCTGCTGCGAATCATCAATAGTTGTGACCGGCTTCCTGGTCGTGCGCGGATTACGTGACTGCGATTCGGCCTTCAAGTCATGCCGATGTTCAGTCAGCTTCATCACCTTCTTCTTCGGAAAGCCCATTGCAATCAGGTCGGCTTTCGAATCAATGTGACGTTCAGCGACTATGGGAATCCCTTCAAGTGTCGGGCAGTTCCATTCGGCAAAATACAGAAAATTTTCAAGCGGAATTGATGCCATCTGAAATTCACGTTTTGTCATTTCGACAGTGACGTGCAGTTCCTTCTTCTCTGCATCGTATTTATGTCCGACGACTTCATCAGGCGTGATCAGTTCAGCGAGCGCTGCCGGTTCGACATTCGCCAGGCGTCGCGTGCGCCTGGTTGTCTTGTCGCAGGCTTCAATTTTGATGACGCCATTACGCAGCAGCAGCGCTTCTTTGATAGCTGCCAGCAATTCCAGGAAGCCATTCTCGCGGCCCATCACGAACCATTGAACGGCTTCGGATTCTAGCTGAGCCTGGGTTTCATCTTCGGCATCAAGCGGATCAAAGTCACAGATGCGGTCGCTGCTGAATGCTTCCATCATCTGCGCCAACGTCGCTTCAACCATTGCCGACACGTCGCCGGAAACAACGGCGCTGCGTCCGTCTACTTCATCACCGCGAGCGCGTTGAAAATAGTAGTTCAGCGCATCTTCACGCGCCTTGCTGACAGTGTCGCCGTCGAATCCTTCGCAGTGTTGCAACTGTGAGCGCAGCTTCTGCGCCAGGGTCGCCGTGTCTTTCATAGAATGGTTCTCGCTATCCGGTCTTGCACGCTGTAATCAGGCTCTTTTGACCAATCGCTTCCAAGTGCATGATAGTCCCATAAAGCCCAGGTTTCCAGCGCTTCGGATATGCGCGAGTGCCAGGAATAGACAGCATCAGGGCTAAAAACCAGGTCAGCCGCCTGGCTGCTGAAATGTTCCTTGCGGACATAGCCGCCCAATGCGTCCAGGAAAGTGTCGCACTTTTCACCTTTAATGATGCAGCTATTCAACACTGACGCTGATGCGGACGTGCGAATATAGTCGCCATCGTGATGCTGTACGTCAGGGTATATGTCCAGGTCGGCCAGCAGCGGCACAAGTTCCTGATGCCTGTTGCTGATCAGATGCTGCTGAATTGGGAACGGCTGCCGATGCGCGTATGCAATCGCTTCGCCTAATGTGAGATTGTCCCAGGTCTTCGCGTCCAGGATGATATTCGGTTCGCCTGGTTGCACATAAAGGCAGGCCGCGAAAATTGGCAGGTCAAAATTCCAGACGCAATACACTGGCTTATTCGGATTCCAGACTGCCTTCTGCCTGGTCGTGTCATCATTCAGGGTTTCGACTTGCTTGCCATAGATTGCGCCTTCAGCGACCGCTTTCGGGTTGCAGAAGTATTCCTGCTGGATCAGGGATTCTTTCATCCCTTCTTCGCGATCCTTCTCGACATCTTCCAGGCTGATGATCGGGCTACCGTCCAGTTCGCAAGTCTGTGTAATGTCGCGCTTGTCGATGTACCAGTCTTTGTTATCTTGCAGATTCTTATACATCTGCCAGGCGTGATTGCGACCGCGAAACGTGGTGATGAACATCGCCCAGCCATTATTCTCGCGCAGAATCGGTCTGATGTAGTCCCAGGCGTTCGGATTACATAGCGCCCATTCAGAGAAGACAACGCCGACCACGTTGCCGCCGATCACGTTGCTGTCGTAGTTGTCGCTGCCCTGCAATGTCCAGGTACTACCGTTCATCGCTTCGATAAGCATGTCCTGATTGTTGCGATCTGCTTCAATATCACCGAAAGCAATATCAATGAACTTGGCACCCTTGCGCGGATCAATGCCGCGCCACAGTGCCCGCTTTGCGTGAACGTGTTTCGGAAAGAAATGCACATACGTTCCGATCCGTTCCATCATCTGATTGCGAGCGACCGACATACCGAAGACATCTTTGCCTGCGCGTCGATGCCAGAACAGACCGAAGCGGCGGATGCCGTTTTCAAACTGGTTGTATGCTTCTTGCTGCATCGGTCGCAGCGGCCAGGGCCAGCCGATCAGCTTCTGAATACTGTCAGCAGGTGGCGGCGCAGCCTTGCGCGTGCGTTTCTTTTTCTTTGTCATTGCAAGTCTTCCAGGTAGTCGATGAACCGATCAGGATACTTGCCAGCAATCTGTGCCCAGGTCTTCCCGGCAGGTGGCGCGCCCAACTGTGCGCGTAACCACTGTTCGACGCCGCGCTGTTCTCGCGCACGACTAGCGGACAGGAAACGCCCGCCAGGTCCGCGCCTTCTTTCAAGTTCATACTTGGCTTTAGAAATGAAACGACCGCGAGCATCTTTGTAGATGCGGCGGCCATTTCGTAGTAAGACGGCTTGAACTGCCATCAATCGAGATTTTTATCAGGGTTATAGTCGGGGCGCGGTCCCTGGTGCGGTCCTGCGCGCCTGGTTGCCTGCGCTCTACGGTCCTTTCGCCGCTGTCGTGATTGATAAATCTTGTAGCCGATGAACTCGACAAACAGTGTGAAAATGATACCTGCTAGGAATTCCATGATTGCTCCTCATGTTAGTGGGCACGTCCCTGTGCCCTGGATGCGTCCCTAGTATAGATGACCAAGCTTTGCGACCGCATCTAAAATCTCGGCAGTGTCTGGATTGGCTTCAAGCCGGTCCAGTATACCGTTGATTTCAGTCAGCCGTTCCTCGATACGGGTCTTCTCACAATGAAGCCTTTCGGTCAATGTGGAAGGACGTGGGGCAGATTCACAAGCCTCTGCCGATACGATGTTCCCGTAACCCATTATTGCTTAATCGCAACAGTGAACAGCTTCGGCGCGTTCTGGCCGGGCTTCTTCTTGCCAAGCCCATCAAACCGGACATAGACTTCCGGCCCTTCGCCAGTCTCTGCGATGGTGTCAAACAGTTCGCCTAGTGCCGCAGACTCCCACAAGGTGAAGCGCTCGCCGGTCTTCTTCTGCGTGACTTCCATGCAGCGCCGGATTTCCTTCTTCTTGCGGATAGTCATTTCCACTTCACGCACGCCGCCTGTCACTTTGCCGTGTAGCAGCTTGCCGTGTTCCTCTGGCTTCCAGGTCGGTGCATAGCCTGCGCCGATCTGTTCAAACCCTTCAGGAATATCGCCGCCTTGCGGTAGCGCCTCTGATGCGGATGCGGATGCGGATGCGGATGCGGATTTCTTGCTTGCGCGTTTCTTGCGCGTCGTTTTCTTCTTGCTAGCCATTAGCTTTTCCTCTTTTAGAGTGATCAAAATGCACCTTAATCGGTGCGACTCTCAGAACCAGGTTTCGCTTCTCGAATTTATTCGGGACGCGCCCCTGTCTGACTGATATGCGCAAAGTGTTTGGTTTCTCTACCGTGTATTTGCGCTTGTTGTGCATGACCAGTTCTTCTAGGATTTTCGGCCCGCCCTGGAATCCATGCGTTGCGTACTTCGCGACGTAGCGATCAGGCCGGACAAAAGACTTGAATCCTTCGCCTGGTATTTTCGAATAAAGCAGATAACACTTGTTGCGAAGCAGACATAATTCCATGTCTTCGCCTTCAGATTCGATTGCACCTAACCCTTCGGCTGGCGCAAACGGGAATTTGCCGTCAGTTGGGCTGTTCTTTGCTCCGCAGAATATGCCGTCTGTAGCAGTATGAATAGCCTGCGTGTAATGCTCCAACTGATGCATAACGGCCCTGGTGTGTCCGGTGATAAGACTTGCAATGAACGGATGATATAAGGGTCCGGGCTTTTTGTGGATGTTTCCTTCTTCATCTTCAACGTCCCTCTGTTGGATGAACTTACCGTACAGCGAGTTCATCAAGACTTTGTAAAGGAAGCGATGCACAGGATTGTCAGCTTCTGATTTCATTTCATAGAAGTCATGCACATAACGCTGCATCGCGGTTTCTGTAACCGGGTCTTTGTCTGCGTCATAGATATGGCCCATGACTTTCGACAGCTTCACTTCATCGGCGCGCAGCGCTTCATTCAGTTCGAAGCCTGTCACCCACTGATTTTCGAAGCGGTCACGAATCGGCTGCATCGCTCGCTGATTCGATTCGAACAGCGCGGGCCAGTTGCATTCCGCCATCTTGCCGCTGATCTGATACACACCGAAGTCCGGCACCTGTTTGACATTCTTGCTGAACACCCTAGCGGCTACGAACAGATTCGGCTTGCTGAATGCGGGCAGTTGCGTCATCGCATGCGGGTATGCGCTCGACAAGTCCCAGGCATCTATGTGCGAGTGCCAGGCAGGTGCCGCACCAGGGTATACGTTGTTCTTCCCACCGTGATACGACGCCCTGGCACCAACCAGGATTCTAGGGCCAGTGTTGTAGATGCTGGCAGTCTCACTGATGTAATGCTGCTGGAAGATGTTAGCAGCCATGTTTGCGACGCTGATGGATTGTCGCAGGTCAAACTTGTGATGCATTTCATCTATCGCGACTCCAATATGATAAGCAACTTCGGCATCGCGCATTGCGTACTCAATGAATTCCATATCGTCATCATCGAATAGTTTTGTACCTAATCCCTTGGGTACTGGCAGCTTCGGCAGGTCAGGGCAGACCAGGCGCGCAGCTTTCGCCAGGCTCGATCTGAACCAGCCATAGCTATCGACGATTGTGATAGTCGCTTCACCCTTCTGCATCCGGCAAAAGGTCGGCGTGCCATAGATACCTTCGATCATCCAATTGTCATACGTGAAGCTGAAGGTGCCGTCCGACTTGCTGACAAGTTCCCTGGCTCGCGGATAGAACAGGGAAAGCATGTCGAACTTCAGATTATGTCCATAGACAACATATTCACCGTGGCGGCAATACTTCGCCAGGTGGCGCAGACATTCCCTGGTGACGTTACCTTCAGTGACAAACAGGCAGGCATTGATCGCGGGCAGTTGTTCACTATAGAACTGCGCCGTGATCGGCGGCCCTTCCATTGTTTCGGTGTCGAAGCCGATAATAGTAGGCATGGCGTATCCGATCCCTCTTAATCTTCTAGTGAAAACCCGGCGATAATATCCAGGTATAAATTCCGTCCGGTCCACCCTTCTGCATCCTGTTCGCGTTCATCCTGGCTGCGCATGTCGATAATGAATCCTTTGCCTTCTTCAGCTAGCTTCTTGTGCGACACGGCGGCTTGTGTTGGTTCAAGGTGCCAGCCAGCGATGCCGGTCGGCATATAGTCAGAGTCTTCGGTGTAATGACGCACAGCATGAACCCATCGCCAAAGCTGTTCGGCTTCGATCATGGTCATTGCAATGCGTCGCCACTGCGTCAGGGTTATCGGCAGGCGTCCCCATTGATCGCAAGGTATAGGACACAACACTGGCTTCTTGATGATGAAGCCGTCGCCCTTGTGATTGTCATACCAGGTGACAGCTACGATGCGATTCGTCGCTTTGATACCAACGTCATGCCAGTCGGTCATATAACCATCATCGTCAAGGGTGTACGCGCCAGGCTGAAGCTGCGCATAAAGGTCATACTGCCATTCATCATCCTTTTCGTGGACGACGCCTTCTGATGGCAGCCATTTGCGGTCAGAGTATTCGGTCTGTTCCAGGAAGAAGCGCAGCCTGGCATTGATGGCATCAATGCAGCGAGTGATGCGCTGATAGTTCTTCTGACTACGACCGGGACACGGATTGCAGGCGAGTGCGTGCGCTGCCTGCTTACGTTCCGCTTCCTTTTTATTTAGGAAGGGCTTCATTAGATAACTCTCCAACTAGGACGGACAAAGATACGCCTGGTTGCTGTGATCGTCAACACCCTATCGACTAGCCATTATCGGACATGCTCTTGAAGTGTATAGCTCTTAACAAGTGTAAACCATTCCACGTTCTACACGTCAGAAGTGTAGACCAGAATCACACCTATTTTCGTAAGCCCTTGAAATCTAAGGCCAGGGGGGTAAGCAAGTGTAAAGGGCTACAAGTTATTCATCGCGC
>Ga0180437_10004581_pt1 | contig 19603 bp, 11 predicted proteins | sample SS_ome_4_FD_132410 | JGI IMG/M metagenome (GOLD analysis project Ga0180437, IMG submission 132410) | Hypersaline lake sediment archaeal communities from the Salton Sea, California, USA - SS_3_D_1 metaG | ecosystem: Environmental > Aquatic > Non-marine Saline and Alkaline > Hypersaline >... | reverse complement strand
TGCCGCCGCTGGCCATGTCCGTAGCCATCCTGCCTATTGTCGTCACCGCAAGAGGGCGGGCCTTTCTGCAAGGCGTCCTGGACAGCGAACCCGTGCGCCAGGCGATTGGCCAGCAGACCCTCGGCTCCCTTCTGGCAAAGAGCCTTGAGCTTCGTTTCAGCAATCCCTGGTTCTTTCTCTTCTCGGTTTCATTGATAGCCCTGATCGTCGTTTTGATACTGTACGAATTGCGAATTGCGAATTATGCATCACGCATCACGGCCAGTTTCTCTCCCAGCGTCCTCTTTGTCCTTCTGATGGCTTTCACCGCCATGCTCTTGACCTTTAGCGTGGAGTTTGTCTATCTCAAAGACCTTTTCAACACTCGCATGAACACTATCTTCAAGTTCTACTTTCAGGCCTGGGTGCTCCTGGCGATTTCTGCCGCCTTCTGCGTCTACTGGATGGCTGGTCGAGTGAAGGTTGGTTGGGTGCGCTCTCTGTGGCTGGCTGGCTTTGGAATGTTGTTCCTGGCTGGCATGGTGTATCCCCTGGCGGCCAGTTACGCCAAGGCCGACGGTTTCCGGGTCAGGCCCACCCTCGATGGCACAGCCTACATGGCGAATCACAACCCGGACGACCACGCGGCTGTCGGATGGCTCAACGAGAACGTGGAGGGAGCGCCGGTTATCCTGGAGGCATCAGGCGGTTCCTACTCCTACTATGGCCGGGTCTCCTCTCAGACGGGGTTGCCTGCGCTGTTAGGCTGGGACTTTCACGAGGTGCAGTGGCGCGGTACTGGCGAGGAGGGCAACAAGCGCAAGCCGGACATCGAAACGATCTATGGCACTCTTGACGCGCAAGCCGCCTTGACGCTGATGGACAAATATGATATAAAGTATGTCTATGTGGGGTCTCTGGAGCGGGGTCACTACCCCTCAGCGGCCCTGAGCAACTTTGACTACATTATGGATGTGGTCTATCAGCAGGGGGCGGTGACGATTTATAAGCGGCGTTAGACTTTGGGCAGTCTCAGGGTGAGAAAAGTTTAAGAGGTTAGGAATGGCTTTATTTCAAATCATCCCGATGCTCTTTTCAGTGATAGCGGCCTGGATATTAGGTAACGAGCTCCTAGCGCTCAGACGAGGTAAACAAAGTGAGTCCTGGCCTTTTACAGAAGGGAGGGTCATTTCCTCGCAGGTGAAGGGCAGGCGTGACACGGGGGGGAGTACCTTTTCTTCTGCAGAGGTCCGCTATCAGTACGTGGTTAACGATACGGCCTATGTATCCAGCACCATCTCGTTTGGGAGCAAGATCTATTTGGGAAGACCCAGTGCCGAAGAAGTTGTTGCCATGTATCCGGTGGGTGCAAAAGCGACGGTTTATTACGACCCGCGTAACCCCCGGATTGCGACCCTCGAAACTGGGATTTCAGTGGGGAATTTCATCGTCTTGGGGCTGAGCGCTATGTTTTTACTCGTTGGGTTGGGGATCTTGTATTCCAGTTTTTAGGAGTGAATATGAGTTGCCCTGTAATACTTTGGCTCCTGAAGCATCTCTATTATTGAAGGACCGTCTGTGGAGGCCGCTATCCGTGACGAGTTTGCCCGCCGCTACCGTGAATATTTGCCTCGCATCCTCAACTTTATGCGCCTGCGGGTGGACAATGAGGCCCTGGCCCAGGACCTGACTGCTGCTACTTTCGAGCAGGCCCTGGCCCACCTGGATCAGCTCCGCTCGCCTGAGGCCTTTGGCGGCTGGCTGTTTCGTATCGCTCGCAACCAGGTGGCGCAGTACTACCGCCGACGCCGGGTGCACGTCCCATTGGAAGCCTTGGCCGATCATCCAGATGGCGCGCTGTCGGTCGAAGCCCAGGTGGAGCGAAGCGAGGAGCTGACCCGAATGCTGGTGACCATCCGCACCTTATCGGAGCGCGAACAGGAGATCATTGGCCTGAAATTCCTCGGCGGCCTGAACAACAAGCAGATAGGGCAGGCGATGGGGCTGCGAGCGGGCAACGTGGCAGTGATCCTCTATAGGGCGCTCCGCCGCCTGCGAGACTTGTTGGGAGAAGGGGGAAGGGATGCCTGATGGACGCAATGGGTGAATTTGAGGTGGCCCAACGGCTGTCGGAACATATCGAGGAGATGTTAGAGATGCCCAGGGGCGGGGAGACAGCGAGAGACCTGCTGGACACAGCCCGGCAACTGGTTCGCCTGAACGATTTGTTCGGTCGGCCAGATCCAGCCTTCGAGCAGCGTTTGACGGCCCAGATCGAGGCCCGGCTGGCAGAGTGGTCACGTCCCCAGCCCCTCTGGCGACCTCGCTTCATCTGGGTCACGGTTACGGTGCTGGTGCTCGTGTTGGCTGGCCTGCTCACGCCCCCAGGCCAGGCGGCCCTGGCCGACCTCATGGCTGTCTTTCATCTGGATCAGGTCGAGGTGCACATCGCCGAGACCGTTCCCGTTGCCCAGGCTTACACCGCCACGGCCGAAATCACCCTTCCCGGCATGCCCGAGGCGCGGGCGACCGTTGTGCCTCACGCCTTCCAGGTGCCAACCTACCTGCCCGAGGGTTACCGGTTGCACCGTATCAGCACCAGCCACTTTGACGAGGTCCCGTCATGGGCGCAACCGCTGTTCATTGACGTGGCCTACCGGCGGGAGACGGACGAGGCTGTCGTGGAGCTCTCCTATCGTCAATATTTCATGTCGCTGGGTGGAGGCACCACCATTGGGAGCCTTACCTTCTCACCAGAGGAGATCGAATCGGCCCGTCAGGTGACCGTGAACGGCCATCCGGCGGTGCTCCTCACCGTGATGCCAGCCAGTTCCGGCAGACAGCCTGAGCGGATCCTTCATCTGGTGTGGGAACAGGACAACGCGCTCTTTACCCTGACCACCACTGAACTCTCGCCCGACGAACTTGTTCGCATCGCCGAATCTGTTGGGCCTTATCGCTAGGCCAGGACTTTCACGAGGTGCGGTGGGGGAGTACTGGCGAGGAGGGCAACAAGCGTAGCCGGGCATCGAAACGATCTATGACAGGTTTCGAGGCGCAAGCTTCTTAGCGTGATTATAGAGTAGGGACAAGCAGGTAAGCGGATGCGTACAAAACGAATGACCAGAGATTCTCATATTCCCAATAATTTACCGCCTAGACCTGAAGGCTTCGTAGATCGAGAATACGAGATCAACAAGGTAATTGACGAATTACGTCAGGGGCGCACCTCTGTTGTTGGCTTGATCGGAATGGCAGCTATTGGCAAGACTTCGCTTGCTCTTGAGATTGCTCACCTTTCCCTAGAGAAGGGTGAATTCAAGGGTGGAGTGATATGGCTACCCTCCCGTGACTTGCAGTCTTTTGATGATTTACTAGGCAAGATAGGAATTGTTCTGGGAGTCCCTGCATCGGAAGTGTTCTCTCGACTAGGTTCTCAGCGGTGCTTAGTAGTGCTAGATGGGCTCAATGAGAGTCCTCGCCATATTCTTCCAGAGGTGACCCGCTTCCTTAAGATGCTATCTGCCCCAAGCAAGGCGCTGATCACAAGTCGCGAAGAGCCGCCGCTTCTGCCTCAGGCTATTGTGCTCCGACTTGCGCCTTTTAGTGAGGAGACAGCGATAGAACTCTTTACAACTCTGGCTGCTCGCAATGGTGCTGGAGTGTCGGATGAGGATCGTCAGAGGATCGTTGAAATTGCCCGTGCCTTAGGTTATCACCCCCTAGCTTTAACTTTGGCGGCTCATTTGGTACAAGGTGATTACGCTAAGACTCGAGCGATAATCCAAAAAGCCCTTGAGGTCGCCGAAACGCCTACGACAGAACAGCAGCGTGCTGCGATGCTTCACGCTCTTGCCTCTTTGTTCCAGGCTCAAGGCAACTACTCCGAGGCGCTTCGGCTCTACCAAGAAAGTTTGAAGGTCGCCGAGCGACTCGGCGACCAGCAGAGTATCGCGTCTACACTGAGCAATCTAGGTGCAATAGCACAAGCGCAAGGCGATTGGGCGGAAGCACGCCGTCTATATCAACAGAGTCTTGAGATTGCACAACGTCTTGGCGACGAGCAAGGTGGGGCACAACTGCTACACAATCTGGGCGTTTTGGCCCAGAGTAGTGGCGAGTATGCTGAGGCACGGCGGCTGTATCAAGAAAGCCTTGCGACCAAGGAGCGTCTGGGGGATAAACGGGGTGTTGCTGCAACTCTCCATCAACTTGGGACACTTGCTCAGTCAACGGATGACTATTCTGAAGCACGTCGCCTATTCGAGCAAGCCCTTGCCATTGCCCGCGAAATCGGTGACCGGAGCATCGTAAGCCATATCGTGGGCAATTTGGGCAATACCTACGTTGCCTTAGGTGATGTTCGTTCTGCAATTTCCTACTACGAGCAAGCCTTGGCCACTGCCCGCGAGATCGGTGATCGACACAGTGAGAGTGATCGTCTTGCCAACCTTGGCACGGCATATGCAGCCCTGGGGGATGCACATAGAGCGATTACTTACTATGAGCAAGCTCTGGCTATTGCTCGTGAGATCGGTGATCGGCCAGGTGAAGGCTCTACTCTAAACAATCTCGGCGCGACCTACGCTGACCTGGGAGAGGTCAGCAGAGCAATTACCTACTACGAGCAAGCTCTAGCCATCGCTCGCGAGATTGGAGATCGTCGCAGCGAGAGCAACCGACTTGCGAATCTTAGTGCGGCTTACGCTGCGCTCGGTAAGACACACAGGGCGATTGAATACTACGAGCAAGCTCTTGTCATCGCCCGCCAGATTGGTGATAAACGTTCTCTTTCTAGTGCCTCATTTGAGCTTGGTAAGATTTACGTTGAACAAGGCCGCTGGTATGATGCCCTGCGTCTGCTGGAAGAAAGCCTGTCCATCCGCCGTCAGGGGGATGACTTGAGCGCTCGCGCCGACACTATCTATCAGATTGCCCGTACACATCACCTGATAGGAAATTTGGAGAAGGCCCGCGTTCACTATCGTGACGCCCTACGCCTGTATGAGCACCCGGGCAATCAGCGCGGCGTTGCTGCCTGCAAGACTGGCCTGGGCCGCCTGGCCATTCAGATGGGCTTTCTCGATGACGCCCTCCGCGAAGTGGAACAGGCCAGGCAGATCTACGCCGGCCTCGACGATGTGCAACGTGTCAGCGAAGTCGAAGAGATTCTGCAATTGGCCGACCGTATCAAGGAGAAGCAACCTGTATGAGCGAAGCTGACCGCCTTTGGGATGAACTGGACATTACCTACTCGCGTTGGGGCCTGACTGAAATTCCTTTTTCCGAAAGCGCCTCCACTTTGCGCCAGTCGCAACTGCGCGAAGTCTTCACCGGCCGCCAAAAGGAACTGAAAGAGGTCTTCAACCTGTTTCGCGGCCGCCAGCGCCAGCGCCTGTTGGTCTACGGTTGGGTGGGCATTGGCAAAACGGCTTTCATTCTTGAGGTGTTGGGCGTCTTGCGACGCAAAGCCAAAGATACCCTCTCTACGTACATCAGCTTGCCACCCGAAACAGACCTGGCAACGGCTGCGCTCATTGCTCTGGCGCGCGAAATGGAAGACGACGAGTGGGCCCAACACCAGTTGAACCAGATGGGACTGCGGCCCAGAAAGCCTGCCCGCAAGCGCAAAGGTAAGATCAAAGCAGGTATTTCGGTCATCGAAAGTGATGTTGAAGAAGAAACAATCCCCGTTACTCTACCCCAGTTTCCTACTCTCAGCTTTGAAGACCTGCTGGAACGGGCACTCAAGAAATACAGCCGCGTGGTTGTCGCCATTGACGACCTTGACAAACAAGACCCAGCCCGTGTCCGTGAGTTGCTGCGGAGTGCTCAGGGAATGCTCAAAGGCGGGGCCTGGTTTATGCTGACCGGCCATCCCTCTGGTCTGACCCGTGATATCTTGACCCTTGATTTGGGACTGTTTGACTTGGCTATCGAATTGCAACAACTTGACCAGCCCACGACCTATCGAATGTTGGTCAACTATCTGAACAGTGCCCGCCCTAAAGATGCCCGGCGCGACCCCGATGATCCACGAGCTGTCCACCCCTTTACACCTGAAGCAGCGCGCCTTTTGTGTGAGCGTTCAGACGGCGTGCCGCGCTGGCTTAACCGGTTGGGAACCTATGTCTTGCTCAAGGCTGCCGAACTCGACGCTGACGTGATCACGCCCGAGGTCCTGCAACAAGGATTGGAATATACCGACCAGCAACTACGTGGCCAGACAGGGTTAACTCCCGAGGATTACTATGTGCTCGACCTTGTCCTGGACAAGGGCATCGTGTCAGATGCAACCGTTACACTGACGGACCTTGAACGGGTGAAAGTCAAGGAGTTTGGTGAGATTTTGCCCATCCTGGAAAAACTCGTCCAACTTGACTTGGTGCGGCGATTGCCTACCGAGCGCGCCGCCGAATACGAGCCTTCGCCCATGTTACTGGGAAAGGATGAGAAGACAACACACGTAGAGCAACCTGGCCAGGTCAACTGAAATGGAAGAGTCTATGGAGGCAGACAAAGCAGTGGAAAGGAAGAAGAGTTCTGCTATATTGGGATCGGAGCGTTCCACCATCGTGCCCTTGTCATGGCTCACAATGGAGGTGGCTCTGTACATTCTGATAGGAGCGATTGCCGCAGGTTTGCGTTTCTACGCTCTGGGGGCGCAGCCTTTGCGGGAAAGCGAGGCGGCTCAGGCTCTGGCAGCCTGGCGGTTCCTGGGATTTGGGGATTGGGATTGGGGATTTGATACGGGCTATAGCCCTCTGCTCTTCCTGGGCAACGTCTTTGGCTTTGCCCTGCTGGGGGCCAGCAACGCCATGGCTCGCCTGGTGCCAGCCCTCTCCGGCACGGCCCTGGCCGTCTTGCCTTACTTTCTGCGGCGTCACCTGGGGCGGAGGGGCGCTTTGGTTGCTGCCATGCTCCTGGCCTTCTCACCCTCGACCGTCTTCTTCTCACGCTATCTGGATGGACCGATTGTCGTCGCTGCCTGTGTTTTGGCCATGCTGGTCGGCTTCTTTGGCTACCTGGACAGCAGGCAACCGAAATATGCCTATCTGACCGTTGCAGCTCTGGCCCTTTCCCTGAGCACGGCACCGCTGAGCTACACCTTTATCCTCATCGGCGCTACTTTCCTAATGTTACTTGGCCTGGTTTACAGACTGGTCAAGGTGGACATGGGTTGGTCAGCGGTGCAGGCGGCCTGGTCGGTGGCTAGAGAAGAGAAGGATCTGTTGAAAAATTCGGCTCTCGTTTTGGCCGTCGTCCTGGTGCTGGTCTGTACGGCCTTCCTGCTGAATTTCGCTGGCTTGCCAGCGGCTCTGGATTTCTTCCCCACTTGGTTGGCCCAGCTTGGGCCTCAGCCTGGCCCTCAGCCGTGGTACTATTACTTCCAGTTGTTGGTTCTCTATGAGCCTTTCATCCTGGTCTTTGGCCTGATCGGATGGGTCTATCACTATATCAGGCAGCGCGATCTCCTGACCACTTTTCTCCTTCATTGGACGGTGGTGGCTGGGGTCATCTATGTCCTGGCCGGACAGAAGACACCCGGGAAAGTGCTCCTCTTGGTGTTGCCCCTGGCCCTGCTGGCCAGCTTATTGATAGGGCGTTTTTGGGATCAGTTGGCTCAGGACGCCGCCTGGGGTGCGGAGGGTCTTTTCGTGGCTCTCTCTCTGCCTGTTGTGGTCTACTTTGCCATCCGCTTGGCTGGCTACACCTCCGGTGGTCAGGCTGTCTATTTGTACTTGGCTCTCGGGGCCTTTATCGTGCTGCCTGTCCTGGTAGCCCTCTGCTGGATGTGGTTGGGTCGGGGGCCAGCCTTGCGTTGCGGTGGAATGCTCTTGCTTCTGGTCCTGGCGATGCCCACAGTGAGCCTCAACGTGGGCCTGAACTATCACCGTGCCGCTGATCCCCGGGAGCCTATGGCGGCTGAGGCGACTTTGCCTGGTGTGGTAGACCTGGTGGCGACCCTGGAACGAGTCTCCAGCCATCAGGAAGGGGATCCTCACGTGATAGCCGTTACTGCTGAGGAGGCTGCGGGTCCCACCCTGGCCTGGTATCTGAGGGATTTTGGGAATATACGCTTTGTTGAGAAACTGTCGCCTTCCGTTGAGACACCTGTTGTCATCACCCCGGCCGAAGAAGAGGAGCCCACTCTGGGCGGTTCTTACGTGGGGCAGGGCTTTGCTGTGGAAGGGACGTGGAACCCCCAAGGGCTCACCTGGACCGAGCTTGTGCGCTGGCTTCTCTACCGTGAAGCGCCGACCCCGGTCAAGTCCCGTGACGTTGTGCTTTGGGTGAAACAGCAGGAGCAAATGGGGAACGGCGAATAACGAATAGCGAATGGCGAATAGCGAATAACAAGGACAGAGGTAAGTTATGCAGAAAATCACTGTTGAAAGAAAGAATTTCCTTGACACACCTTTACAGAGTCTGTTCAAGTTGGATTGGGAGAAGGCCATTTATCTGGTCATTCTGGTTGTGGCCGTTGTGACGCGCTTCTGGGACCTGGGGGCACGAGGCATGAGCCACGACGAGAGCCTCCATGCTCTCTATTCCTGGAAACTCTACGCTGGTCAGGGCTATCAGCACAATCCCATGATGCACGGGCCCTTTCTCTTTCATATTAATGCCCTGATCTATTTCCTCTTTGGGGACAACGACTACACAGCTCGCATCTCCACGGCTCTTTTCGGGGTGGTGCTGGTCATGTTGCCTTATTTCATGCGCCGCTGGCTGGGGCGCACCGGGGCTTTGCTCATCTCGGTGATGCTTCTCATTTCACCCTCCACGCTCTATTACGCCCGCTACATCCGGAATGAGGCTCTCATCGTTGTCTGGGTGCTGATTCTGCTCATCGCCTTCTTCCGCTATCTGGAAGAAAGGGCCGACCGCTGGCTGTATGTGGGGGTGGCAGCCGCGTCTTTCATGTTCTGTGTCAAAGAGGTGGCCTTTATCTATGGAGGCATCCTCGGCTCTTTCATCGTCTTGCTGTTTCTGATTCAGTGGCTGCCGCGGCGGGACCGCCGTCCGACTGAACTGCCCTCTTTCGATCTGGCTGTTGTGTTGGGTACTTTGTGCCTGCCGCTTCTCTCTCCTCTCGTCATGAGCCTGATTAACATCCCCTGGGGACATCTGTTTGGGCAGCCTTTCATTGACATGAACATCTTTACCGACCCACAGCGCATTGTTTCTACCTGGCAGGGCAACCCTGTGGAGGTGGTGCGCGTCTTCCTGATTTTCTTTGCCGCCGTTGCTCTCTCTGTGGTCATCGGGATGTTGTGGGACTGGCGGCGCTGGCCTCTTATGGCGGGTATCTTTTACCTTATCTTTACCCTTTTGTACACCACCTTTTTCACCAATGGAGCAGGCTTTGTCACCGGAACGTTGGGCTCCATGGGCTACTGGCTGGCTCAGCAGGAAGTGCAGCGGGGGGGGCAACCCTGGTTCTACTACGCTATCCTGGTGCCTCTCTACGAGTTCTTGCCCCTCCTCTTCAGTGTAGCGGGCATCGTTTACTACTTTGTGCGAGGCATCCCCAAGCGAGAAGGCCACTCTCGGGCGTTTGTGCCCTTTTTGATGTATTGGGTGGCTTTGAGCATCGTTGGCTACAGCGTAGCTGGTGAGAAAATGCCATGGCTTACCGTGCACCTTGCTTTGCCTATGATCTTTCTGGCTGGTCGTTTCGCCGCCGACGTTCTGGAGGAAGCCGACTGGGGAGCAGTCTGGCGGCAGGGAGGGGCTGTGCTGGCTCTATTCCTCCTGTTGCTCATTGCGGCTCTCGTCTCTTTGTTCAAGAGCAAACCCTTCCAGGGTCAGGAGCTGGCTCAACTGAGCGCTACCATGCAATGGCTGGCCGCACTGGTGATAGCAGCCGTGCTCGTCTACGCCCTGTTGCGCTATGGGTTGCGCCTCGGCTGGCGACGTGTCCTTCAGGTGGCCTTTGTCACCCTTTTCGTTGTCCTCTCCCTTCTCACGGTGCGTTTCGCCTGGATGCTGGCCTACATCAACTATGATTATGCCACCGAGTATCTGGTCTACGCCCATGCCGCCCCCGACGTGAAGATAGTCATGGCCGAGATCGAGGAAATCTCGCGGCGGACGGTGGGCGACAAGGAGATCAAGGTCGCCTATGACGACGATTCCACGTGGCCCCTGGAGTGGTATTTTCGCGAATACAGGAACCGCTCTTTCTACGGTGCCAGTCCGAGCAAAGAAGCCCTCGATGCGCCTCTGGTCATCGTAGGCGACAAGAACGAGAGCAAAGTCAAGCCCTTCCTCGGCAACCGCTACCATCACTTCAGCTACCGCCTCATTTGGTGGCCTATCGAGAACTATAAGAATGCGAACATCAGGCAGATCATGGCCGACCTGCGTGACCCGGAGAAGATGGCTGCTTTCTGGAACATGGCCTTCTATCGAAAGTACGAGACCCCTACCACTGCCTGGCCCTATGTGCACCGCTTCTCCTTCTATGTGCGCAAGGATGTGGCCAGCCAGTTGTGGGATTATGGCGTCGGCCCTGCGGCTCCGGTCGAGGTGCCTGTGGACCCCTATGCCAGGGGGCAACGTGAGGTAGCCAGTATCCTGTCCTGGGGCAGTCAAGGTGCGGCTCCAGGGCAGTTCACCGATCCCAGGGGATTGGCTGTGGACAGCGAGGGCAGGGTCTATGTGGCTGATGGCAACAACCACCGCATCCAGGTCTTTGATTCCAATGGCCAGTTCGTAACCCAATGGGGCAGCCAGGGGGCTGGACCGGGCCAGTTCCAGGAGCCCTGGGGCGTGGCTGTGGACCAGGACGGCAACGTTTACGTGGCCGACACCTGGAACCATCGCCTCCAAAAGTTCGACTCGGAGGGTAGTTTCCTGCTTCAGTGGGGCACTTTTGGCAACACTCAAGGGGCAACCGTTGGGCAGGAGAACGTTTTCTATGGACCTCGAGACATTGCCATTGACGCTGCTGGCAACCTTTATGTGACCGATACCGGCAACAAGCGGGTGGTAAAGTTTAGTCCCGAGGCAGAGTTCCTCGGCCAATGGGGTGGCTTTGGCCTTCAGAGCGGACAGTTTCACGAGCCGGTGGGCATTGACATTGATGCCGATGGGAACATCTATGTGGCTGACACCTGGAACAGGCGCGTCCAGAAATTCGATAGCGACTTTGTTTTTCTGACCCAATGGCCCGTCCACGGTTGGGAGAGCGAGTCGGTGGTCAACAAGCCGTATCTGACCGTTGATGGGGATGGTCACGTCTACGTCACCGACCCCGAGGGCTACCGTGTGATCGCGTTCGATGCTGGAGGTACTTTCCTGGCCACCTTTGGCGGGTTTGGGGTGGGGGATGGCGATTTCAATCTACCCCTTGGCATTGACGTGGACGAGTCGGGCAACGTCTACGTGGCCGATTCGGCCAACAACCGGGTGATGAAATTCGGGCCGCTCGGCGAATAGTCTATAGCTGGCTTGTATTATATTCCCACCTAAGCTATAATAGAATCAGGATTCCACAAGCCTGGAGAAGTGCTATGACCCTTGATGATATTCTTCAAGACATCTATGCCCTCGAAGACGAAATGCGCACCTACGAGCGCAAGTATGGTATCCTTTCTGAGACCTTTTATGAGTCTTATGTGAGTGGCGAAGAGCCCCCAGATGAAGCGTGGGTACGGGATTGGACCGCTTGGGCTAGCGCATACAAGGTCTGGCTGCGCCGGCGCGAGCAGTATCAGGCTGCCATTCAATTACTTAAGGCCGAAGCCCGATCGTTTTCCCAGTTGATTGAGAAGACCGCGCGCCATGAGCCCATTCCAATCCCTGCATGATTATGAGAGGTTCGTTTACACGCTACAACAGTCGTTCCCTCGAATTGTCCGCTCGACGCTGGTCGTTGTCCGGCGCGGTCGGTTGTTCGCCGAGCTAAGCGGCGAGATCATCCTCGCCAGCGGTCATCGCCTGGTTGTATACGAGCGTCTGACCTGGGACACTGGCTCTCTGAGCCTCGAAGGCTACAGCTACGAGGTCTGGCACGGCAGCGAGAAACTGTACTGGTACGACTCACAGCCGCATCTGGACGATCCGACGCTGGCCAGCACAGCCCCCCACCACAAGCATGTCCCGCCTGACATCAAACACCACCGCATCCCTGCGCCTGGTCTGAGCTTTACGCCTCCCAATCTCACCTCCTTGATCCGGGAGATTGAGACAGCGCTACTTCAGGGCTGAATCGCTTGTTATCTCGTTCTGTCTGCTAACATTTCGTTCAATAATGACATGTGATCATGCAAAAACGACGGAAACTCACCAATCTAGTTCTGGCTTTAGGGGCATTGGCCCTGGGTGCCGTTGCCCAGGGCCGTTTCGCTGCCAGAGAGCTCGGGGATGCCCTCATTCTCTATCTGGTGGCTGTCATCGTGTTCATCTATGCCAGCCGTTCCCGGGAGAAGGTCGAGGCTGAAGAGATATCTGGCGACGAACACGATGTTGCGATGGGAACTGAGCCACCGGCGGAGCCCTTCGTTTCCCTTGGGTCGGGTAGCGACTTGGGTCGAGTAGCCGAAGGCGTATCGAGACCCGCGTATCGAAACCCCTGGCGGTTGCGTGGGGGCATCGCGCTTTTCCTCCTGGCCATGCTTTGCACTTTCCTCTCTTTGCGCTCCTTTGGCCAGCGCGGTGGTTCGCCCAGGGCCTGGGGCCTCTACCTGGCCAGTCTGGTTCTCTTTGTCATCGCTTTCTATGTTTGGGAGGGGAAGCGCGTTACTCCCCTGGTTCCCCCTGGCCGCAAGGAACTGATCCTTCTGGCCGTTATCTGCGCTATTGGCGCTTTCCTGCGCTTTTATCAGCTCCAATCTATCCCCTTTGGCCTCTTCTTCGACGAGGCAACCAATGGCCTCGACGCTGTTCGCGTCATCCAGTATCGGGTCTACCCCGTCTACTTTGAGGCTAACTATGGGCGTGGGGCCCTGTTCATTTACCTGTTGGCCCTTTCTTTCAAGTGGCTGGGGGCCAGCGTCCTGGCCATGCGCCTGGTCACGGCCATCCTGGGGGTGTTGACCATCCTGGCTTTCTATTTCCTTTTCCGCCACCTCTTTGGCCCTGGGTTGGGTCTGATCGGTGCTTATCTCGTTGCCACCTCCCGCTGGCACATCAATTTCAGTCGGGTGGTCTTTGACGCGGTCCTTCTTCCTCTGTTGGCCGCGCTGTCTTTTTACTTTCTGTTCAAAGGTCTGCGCTCCCGGCGGCGAACCGATTTCCTCTGGGGCGGACTGGGCCTGGGCCTGGGCCTGCACACCTATGCCCCCTTCCGTCTCATTCCTTTCGTCGTCGTCCTCTTTCTCCTCTATAAGGTCTTGACCGAAAGGGGCTTTGTGAGGCGGAGTGGGTTGGGCGTGGCCGTCTTTGTGTTGGCTTCTTTTATAGTCTTTGCCCCGCTGGGCCAGTACGCCCTCGACAACTGGAAAGCTTTCACCTCTCGATCCAAAGAGGCTTCCATCCTCACCAAGAGAGACCAGCCTGATCTGGCCAAGGCCCTATGGAACAACACGCGGGCCCACTTGCTGATGTTCAACTACCTGGGTGATCGCAATGGCCGCCATAACCTGCCTGGTGAACCCATGTTGGACTTGGCTACTGCTGTCCTCTTCGCCCTGGGCCTGGGCTACAGCCTCTACCACTGGCGCGACCCCCGTTCCTTTTTCTTCCTTGTCTGCTTCGTCGCGTTGCTGTTGGGGGGGATCCTCTCCGTGGACTTTGAGGCTCCCCAGGCCCTACGCGCCATTGGCACCCTGCCGGCTGCCTGTTTCTTCGCCTGCCTGACCCTGGAGCGGCTGTGGGTGGGCTGCCGGAAAGCTTTCGGCTCTCGCGCCGAGCTCCCTGCCCTGGTGGTCATCGTCCCCTTGCTGGCCTATAGCGGCTGGGCCAATTTCCACACCTATTTCTACCGCCAGGCGCGAGATTTTGCCGTCTGGAACGCTTTCTCCACACCTGAGACTTTGACCGCTCGCACCATGAAGGCCCTGGGCCAAGAATATGACTTCTATGTGAGCGCCTTCTTTTATGAGCATCCCACTCTGCGTTTCATTGCTCCCGAGATCATCGCCTACAGGAGATGGGGCGTGTCGGGCGACCTGCCGTTCCGCGAACCAGGGGAGAAGCCGCTGTGCATCCTCCTCGATTCTCAGAAACGCTCGGACTTTTTGGAGGCCCAGCGCTACTACCCCACCGCCGATTTCCAGCAAGTCCGTCCGCCCTTCGACGGGCCTCCGGTGCTCTACACCATCCGCCTGACAGGCGATGATCTGAGGAGTATCCAGGGCTTGATGGCTTACTATTATCGGAACGAAGAGTGGGAGGGGGAACCCGTTCTGGAACACCAGGAAAAGCCTGCCCTGAGCGGAGTCGAAGGGCCTGCCCTGAGCGGAGTCGAAGGACCTGCCCTGGGCAAAGTAGAAGGGGGCCTGGACCTGAACTGGCCGGATCGGGCTCCCTGGGCTGGACCCTTCAGCGTTGAATGGCAGGGTGTGCTCTATGCCCCTCATTATGGGCTTTATCTTCTAAAGCTGGAAGCGCCGGCCGAGGCGCAATTGTACCTGGACGAGAACCTGCTCCTGGAGGGAGGTGGGGTGATGGCTCAGGAGGTCACCTTGGCTAAAGGCAATCACGCCTTACGCATTCGGGCCGTGGGAGCCGAAGGGCGGTTGAGTTTCCGGTGGCGGCCACCCGGTGGTGAGGAGGCTCTCGTCCCTAGCTGGGCTCTCTACGGGCCACCGGTGACCAACAACGGTCTCCTGGGACGCTATTATCAGAACCTTGACTGGGCTGGCTCTCCTGCCTTGGCCCGGATTGACCCCTCCCTGTCCATGTATTTTCACGTTACTCCCCTCCCGCGGCCCTACACTGTGGAGTGGCAGGGGGTGATCTCCATCCCCCTTGCAGGCGTTTACATCTTTGGCCTGGAATCCATTGATGGCTCTCACCTGTACATAGATGGCCGTTTGGTAGTTGAGGCCACCGAGCCCAACGATTACCGTGAGGGCTCCATTGAGCTTACGACAGGCTTTCATGACATCCGCCTGCGTTATACCGACCGTAGCAGTCACTCTCACATCAACCTGTACTGGACGCCGCCTGACCAGGGCCGTCAGATCGTACCTTCGCAGAACCTCTACCCACCCCAGGGCAGCTATACTCAGGTTCCACCGCCTTCACGGGTTCCTGTAGCTCTGGTCGAGCTGGGTGAACTGGCCTTCGATTTTGTCTCGGCTTGGGGCGGCCAGGGGACGGGTCCGGGTGAGTTCAACGAGCCCCGAGACGTCGCCATAGATGGAGAGGGCCATCTCTATGTGGCCGACACGGGCAACCGCCGGGTGCAAGTCTTGGACAGCGAGGGGCAATTCGTCGCCAGTTGGGAGGGTGGAGAGGAAGAGTTTGTGGAACCGCTGGCCTTGGTCGTTGACAGTCGGGGAGAACTCTATGTCCTCGATTCCGAGCTGGGCTGGATCTACCGTTTCGCCGCTGATGGTACCCCTCGGGGGCGCTTTGCCGGGCCCGAAGCTCGCTTTTTTCACCCCCGGGGCTTGGCCATTGACGAGACCGACAGGCTCTACGTGGCCGACACAGGGGGATGCCGCGTGGTCGTCTACAACACCGCTGGCGAGCGTCTGAGCCAGTTGGGATGGAAAGGGGGAGGGCCGGGCGAGCTCCTGGAGCCTACGGATGTAATCCTGGATGGCCGGGGTGCCCTCTACGTGGTGGATACCAGCAACCGGCGGGTGCAACGTCTGGACCTTTGGGGTGGCTACCAGGCTGAGTGGCCCATACCTGTGGCTGGCCCCTACAATGGCTCTCACCTGGCCTTGGCCCCAGATGGCTCCCTTCTCATGACTGCTCCTGAGCAGCACCAAATCCAGCGCTACGCCCCCGACGGGAAGCTCTTGAATCAATGGGGAAGCTACGGTACGGTTGCTGGGCAGTTTCACATCCCGGTGGGCCTGGCGGTAGATCAGGCTGGAAATGTCTACGTAGCTGACACCCTGAACCACCGCTTACAAAAGTTCGTGTTGCGGGGTGGGGGATAGGAGTTCATCTTGATCTATCTTATCCCGATGGCCTTCGCCTTTGGTCTGGCGGCCGTCGCCCAGTTCTTCTTCGTCAAGCGCATCCACTTCGATAAAGCTTTGCTCCTCTACGCTCTGGCTGTCCTGGTGGTTTGGATCCTGCGGTGGGAAGAGAAATCTCCCCCAAAAGAGGAAAAAGTTGGCCCATCGAATCCATTCCGAGAAGTGAAGTGGAGAGGTGTCCTCTGTCTGGCGGCTGCGGCAGCCTTGGGGGGGTGCGCCGCTCGCTACCTGATAGGCCACGATTGGATGTATTTAGGCCGAGCTTTGCTCCTGTATGGAGTGGGGTTGGCTTTCGCCGTCTACGCCTTCTCCCTCCTTGAAGGCTGGAGGATCAGGCAGTTGCTGGTCAAAACCTGGCAGGCGATGAGGCGTAACAAAGTTGAACTTTTCCTTCTGGGGACCGTCCTCCTCTTCGGCCTCTTCTTGCGCCTTTATCGTCTGGATTATTACCCACCACCTGGTGGCATCTCCTGGAACGATGAGGCCCAGATGGGAAAGGAGGCCCACGAATTCCTGCGGGGCCGCGTTCATCCCTGGCAGTTTCCCTTCTCCATCTATCTCCCTGTTCTCTCCTTCCTGGTCTTTGGCGAGAGCGTCCTTGCCCTTCGTTTGCCTTTCATTTTGATGGGCTTTGTCATGCTGGTCCCCTTTTACTTTTTCGTGAGGGACCTTTTCAGCCCGAGGGTCGCCTTGGTGGGAACCTTTCTCTTGGCCATCTCCCGCTGGCACATCGGTTTCACCAGGCTCATTCTGCCTTCCATACCTATCGCCCTTCTCGGGCTTTTGTGCTTCTACTTTCTGTTCCGAGGGTTGCGTACTGGGAGAAAGATGAACTATGCCTGGGCGGGTATGGCTATGGGCCTGGGGCTTTACAGCCATGCTTCCTTCCGGATTGTCCCTCTGATACTCTTCACTTTTTTTCTGACCAAGGTCGTTTCTACCTATGGTGCTCTCTTTCTCTCACCTCGCCCCATGAACAAATGGCGGAGGGCCTTGGCCCTCCTGAATGAAAATTATCAAGGCCCGTTGGTCTTTCTCATCACAGCCCTCTTGTTCGCCGTCCCCTTTGTGGCCATCGTCAAGCAGGCCCCCCATGCAGCGTTCACCGAGCGATTCACCAGTGTCTTGCCTGTCCTCTTTTCGTCCAAGTCCTACCCCTTGGATCTGGCCTCCAGAATCCAGGAGGTCTTTTTGTTCTTCAACTATAGGGGAGAGGGGTGGGCAGGCTTTAACCTTCCGGGGGCACCTATGCTGGACCCTTTCACCGCCATTCTTTTCGCCTTGGGCCTGGGATATTGCCTTTTCTACTTCTGGCGAGGAGAGAACCTCTTCTTTCTCCTTTGGTTTTTCTCGACCATGATCGGCGGCGGGGTTTTAGTTGATACCTTTCGCAGCCATCGCGTCTTCCTTGTGATACCCGTCGTCTACATCTTTGCCTGCGTCACCCTTGACTGGGCCTGGCGGGAGTTGGAACGCGCCCTTAATACAATCGTACTTGTCATTCTGAGGAGCGAAGCAGAGCCTGTCCTGGGCGAAGCCAAAGGAAAGAATCTCGTTTTACTGCTCCCCCTACTGGTGGTCTTGCTCTCTCTGGCCACCTGGGCAAACTATGATACTTTCTTCAACAAGCAGATCCATGCCTTCGAGGTGCGTCAAGAGTTTCTGAGGGATATTGCCGCCATTGCCAACCACATTGGCTCATTGGGGCCAGATGACTACGTTTATCTCTTGGCTGATTTCCCCTTCTATACACAGGGGCACGATTTCGCCTGGATGGCTGGGGACCCCCAGGGGAGGCGAGGTGCGGATATCACCGAGATACTGCCCAGCCGAGACGCCACCCAGGCCGACATCGCTTACATCTTTAGCCTTCCCTACGAGGTCAACGCCCTCTCGGCCCTCGTCCGCCGTTTCTACCCGGCCAGCGAGGTGCAAATCTTTCGCACTGATTACGACCGCTACCATTTTGTTTCTTGCCTGGTTCGACGGGAGGAAGTAGAGTCTCTGCGAGGGCTCGTGGGCCGATATTACCGCGGATTGGATGGGTCGAGCGAACCCGCCTTTGTCAGGAAAGACGCGACGATTTCCTTCGATTTTAGGCAGCCACCTATTACGCCTCCCTTCAGCGTCCAATGGGAGGGTGCTATCTATGCCCCACGCTATGGTGAGTACGTCTTTGCTGCCGAGTCCCAGGGGGAGTCATGGGTCTATCTGGACGGTTCCCTTTTGATCGAGGGCGGGGCTGAGGGGAAGGCCATCCTGGCCATGGGTTGGCACCAGCTTGAGGTTCATTATGTGGGTAGGGAAGAGGGAGGAGCGATGAGGCTCCACTGGCATCCGCCGGGAGGGGAGAGGGAGATCATTCCCCCTCTTGCTCTCTCCACCGTAGCTCCCGTTAACGGTCTGGTGGGCAGCTATTATCGCGGGGCAGATTGGGCGGGGGAACCTGTCTTCAAGCGCATTGATCCTTTGGTTTTCCTGACCTGCATCCCATCCCTGTGGGGTGGTCGCCCCAGCCCTGATTTGCAGGGCCAGCCTTACAGCGTCAAGTGGGTGGGTTATCTCCGCTTAGAAGAGGCGGGAGATTACACCTTCCAGGTAGCGTCCCAGAGCGGTGGGACGGTGGTTTATATAGATGATCACCGAGTGCTGGAGGAACCAGGACGACCCTACATCCTCTCCACCAGGGAGACTCGGGTGGCTCTGGAGGAGGGCTGGCACGAGATCGAGGTAAGGTACTCCTATCAGGATGGTGAGTTCAGTGGCGTCAGCCTGTATTGGATCCCCCCCTTTGGGGGGAGAGAAATTGTGCCACTGGATGTGCTTTATCCCTTTCGCTCCTCCTCTATCTTGACCGACTCATCCATCCAATTCAGGTAGGCTTTGCTTAAGGATACAAGGGGTAATTTGACATAAAATATTTTTCCAACCCCTGGGGCTTAAATCTTAAACTTTAAGCCCTTGACAAGTTGTTAGAAATGGTATATAATTGTAAGCGTTGTCTAGGTCCTCCCTGAATATCAAGTCACCCCCCTGAGATCGCTGGTGACTCATGGCAGAAGACTCTATTCTCAGACCCAGACCTCGAATGGTCGCCTCTTGTGCTTCCCCGCCCTTTTTATCGGTGATGATCACGGTAGCGTCCTGGGTTGATGGAAAGCCGACAGGGTCCGCATGGTGCGTGCTCTCGATGCTCGGAGCATCTTCTTCTATCAATGAGCGGTCGAAGCAGTAGCCTGCACCCTCAACGTCTCATGTTATACGATCTACAACTATCTCGACGAGGGGTGTAGGCTTGGAGGAATCCCCGCTATCTACTAAGGCGATAGTGGGTAAACAGGAAAGGAGGTGATCACTGCCGGCACGTACATGATTAGCTAGAAGGGATCTATCTACACATTCTTAAGATTAACATCCAAAAGGAGGAATACAAATGAAAAGCCGTGATCTGGCACTGATTGCCCTTCTTCTGGCCATTGGGGCTGTGCTCTACATGTTCACCCCTAACATCG
>Ga0180437_10004579_pt1 | contig 19609 bp, 9 predicted proteins | sample SS_ome_4_FD_132410 | JGI IMG/M metagenome (GOLD analysis project Ga0180437, IMG submission 132410) | Hypersaline lake sediment archaeal communities from the Salton Sea, California, USA - SS_3_D_1 metaG | ecosystem: Environmental > Aquatic > Non-marine Saline and Alkaline > Hypersaline > Sediment... | reverse complement strand
GTGTCTTTCAGGGCGGGGCATGCGAAGACGATCTGCTGGAGATTACCGGTCTGGGTGAGTCGGACGAACGAGAGAAGTTGGAGCGTCTGTTAGCGGTCGCGGAAACCGGCGACGTGCAGGCGTTCTTTCAGGCCATGGGCTTGCCCGCGGGAGCGGAAGTACCCGCGGAGATGCTGGCTAAGGCGAAGAGCGAGATGGGTGAGTGGGTGGACCGGCTGGGAGCGCAATTGGCCGAGTTGCCGGCGCCGTCTGCCGAGGCCAATCTGTGGCCCGGGCTGCGGCGGCAGTTGGAGGCCGCCGCGTTGATCGAGGCGGAGGACATGCCGGGCGTGACGGTGCCGTTTCTGCGGTTCCATCCCACGCTGGCCCCGCTGCTCTGGGCCCAACTCGACGCCCACGAGCGGACCGGCCTCAGCACCGCCCACCGCCAACGCTACGCCGCGCTGGCCGGCTACCTCTACCGGGAAGACAGACGCAATCCGCACCAGGCCCGGGCCATCGCCATGCGCGAGCTGCCCAACCTGCTCAGTGCCGTCCACGCCGCGCTAGACGCCGCCGACCCGGACGCGGGGGAGTTCACCGACAGCGTGAACAGATTCCTTGGCGCGTTGGGCTTCAAGCAGGAGTCGGAAGCGTTGGTCGCGAAGGCGCAGGCCGCCGCGGGCGAGCCCGGCTCGCATCCGTGGTACCTGGCGCAATCCAACCGGGGCGATCAATTGCTAGCCGCGGGCCGGGTGGCCGAGGCGGCGGAGATCTTCCAAACCGTGCTGGCGGAGTTGGGCGATGCCCCCAGTTACGAGCGGGCCGTGACCTTGGAACGGCTCGGCCGTTGTTTCAGGGCGGGCGGACGACCGGATCTGGCCGCCCAGCAGGCGCGTGAGGCCATAGCCGTGCTGGAGAAGTTGGAGCAAACGGATAACGTCAAGCGACATCGGGGCGTGTTCTTGACCGATTTGGCCGATGCACTGGCGGAGCAAGGCCGATATGCCGAGGCACGGAAGGCCTATGAAGACGGGCTGGAGGTGGACCTGGAGTTAGGCGACTTGCGAGGACAAGGCGTCACGCTTGGCCAACTCGGCACGCTGGCGATGCTGGAGGGCAACCTGGGCGAAGCGGCACAGCGCTACGAAGAAGCACTGAAGCTGTTCCAGCAATTGCGCGAACCGGCCAGCGAATCCGTCATCTGGCATCAGTTGGGCATGGTCTTCCAGGAAGCCCGGCAGTGGGACGAAGCCGAGCGGCACTACCGGGAGTCGGCCCGAATCGAGCAAGACCAAGGCAATCTGGCCGGAGCGGCGCTGACCTGGAACCAGTTGGCCACCGTCAACAACAACGCCGGCCGGCCGGAGGCGGCGGAGAGTTGGTATCGCAAGGCGATTGAGGCTTTCCGCACGGGCGGCGACCAGATCAACCTGTCCAAAGCCGTGAGCAACCTCGCCGCCCTGCTGCGAAGCCAGCCGGGGCGGCTGGCCGAGGCGCGGGAACTGGCGGAGGAGGCGCTGGCGATCGACAAGACACTCGACCCCGGCGCGGCAGAGATTTGGACGACCTACAACATCCTCGCCAAGATCGCGGAGCGGGAGGCTGCGGCAACCGGCCGAGCGGAACGGCAAGCGGAGGCCCGCGAGTACCGCCGGCTGGCCCGCGAGGCCAAACGCGACTTCGCCGGCACTCGGCATGAGCTGCGGCGATTCGTGCCGTTGATCCTGGGCGTCGTCGGGGCCGTCGGCGAGCCGCAGCAGCGGGCCGAACTGGAGCAGGTCCTGCCCCAACTCGAAGAGCACGGCTTCGGCGACCTGGTCGCCGCCATCCGGCAGATCCTCGACGGCCAGCGCGACGAAGAGGCGCTCTGCGACGCCTTGAACGCCATACAATCGATGGTCGTCGAGACCATCCTGGCCGCGGTGTCCGATCCGTCTACGCTCAAGGACCTGCTTCCGGACGGCGACGCCTGATCAACCATGTCCGGCAGAGAGAACGGACTTGCGGCGGAAGGGGACAGTCCCATTTTCGCTGCGCGAAAATCGGGACAGTCCCCCCCTCCGCACACCGGAACGGTGGCGGCGCGGCGGTTGACACGTCGCGGCATTCGTAGAACAATGAGGGTCTGTAGCGCCGGCCGGCCGAGTCGCCCGGTTCGCTGCGTTGCGGTTGGACTTTTTTGAAGCGAAGCGAGGAGTACCCTATGGAGTGCAAACAAGACGAAAATCGGCAGTCGTGTAATTGCAGCTACGAGCCTTGCCCGCGCAAGGGAAACTGCTGCGACTGCATCAGTTACCACCTCCGCAGCCGGCAACTGCCCGCCTGTTGCTTCCCGGACGACGCCGAGCGGACCTACGATCGATCGTTTGCGCACTTTGCCCGGCTGGTTGGTGAAAACAAGGTTTAGACGGGGCGTTTTGAACAGGAGGGAACGGAGGAAGCGGAGGTGTGTGGAAGGGGAGAGTTTTCACATGTGCAGAGGGGGACAGTCCCATTTTCGCTGCGCGAAAATCGGGACAGTCCCCGGGTGATCTTTCCCCGTGCGCTGAAGGGGACAGTCCCATTTTCGCTGCGCGAAAATCGGGACAGTCCCCGGGTAATCTTTTCCCGTGTGCCGAAGGGGACAGTCCCATTTTCGTTTCACGAGAATTGGGACAGTCCCCTCTCGTCGTAGAAGCCGTAGTCGTAGGCCGCGTCGAACAGGGCCACGACGTTCTCGGGCGGGACGCCGGCCTGGATGTTGTGGACGTTGTTGAAGACGTACCCGCCGCCCGGCTTCCAGACGGCCAGGTTTTGCCGCACGTGCTCGCGGACCGTCTCGGGCGTTGCCGAGGGCAACACGTGCTGGGCGTCGATCGCCCCGCCCCAGAACACCAGCCGATCGCCGAAGCGGGCCTTCAACTCGGCCGGGCTCATGTTCTCCGCACTGATCTGCACCGGGTTCAGCGCATCGATCCCGTTGTCCAGCAGGTCGGGAATATACTCCGTGCAGGCGCCGCAGGTGTGGTACCAGATCTTGGCCTCGGTCCTCGACCGGATGTATTGCACCAGCCGCTGGTGGCGCGGCTTGACTACGCGGCGATAGAAGTCGGGCCGAAACAGCGGGCCCGTCTGGCCGGCCAGGTCGTCGCCGATCATGATCACGTCGACCAGGTCGCCGACTTCATCGAGAAACACGCGGAACCAGTCGAGCCAGAACTTCAACGTGCGGTCCAACAGGGCCTCGCAGAACTCCGGCTGCGTGAGCATGTCGACGAACCACTGCTCCAGGCCCCGCATGTACCAGCAGATTTCATAGACCACGCCCGAGATGCCGCCCACGACCGCGTACGGCGTCTCCTGCCTCAGTTGCAGCGCCCGTCGGCGGAGGCCCTGGAAGCGGCCCGGGTCGTCGCCCTGGGGGAAGGGGTAGTCGTCGAGATCGGTGAGGGTGCTTTCGGCCAGAGGATGGTGGGAGACGTCCATGTAGAAGGGCTGGTCGTCGGGCATGGACCAGGTGACGCCGAACTCGTCGGTCAGATCGTGCCAGCGCCGGCCGTCGCGCCGGCGGGTGACGATCTGGCCCTGGAAATCGGTGGCCGGGCCCGCGGCGATGTAACGCGTGTCGACGTGAAACCGCCGCAGCACCTCCTCGCACGGCCGGGCGAGTTGCTGGACGGCGTCCATGATTTCCAGCTCATCCTCGATGGCGAGGTGCTCCAGCAGCGCCCGGTAGGCGAATTTGTGGATGCCCGTCTGGTTGCCGCCCAGGTCGATCGGCACGCGATCGGGCGTTTGATGGTTCAGGGCCGCCAGCATCCGCTGGCGCGAGGTCATGGTCTCTTGAGGCACGGTTCCCGCTCCGGTTGTAGAGAGTGCGTGTTGGAGGTCTCTTCGTGCGGAAGGGGACAGTCTCATTTTCGCTGCGCGAGAATTGGGACAGTCCCCGGGGAGTTCTGTCACGAGTCCCAAGACACCAACAGACCAGTTATTCGCGCGCCATGCAACCCCGGTGATCGCCGGGTTGCGCGGTCGGGGCGTTTGCGGCGTACGTTGGGCGTATGAGAATGTAGTCGTCGAGCCCGTTCCCTTTTACCGGCAGCGCGGTCCTACCCGAGAGAGAGGAGGACACGGACTGACCTTGGGGACAGCGCCGCGGTGATGGTTGGCTGCTACGTCGCAGCTACGGCCTCCATGGGCACGTCGTCGCCGAGGTCGACGGCGCCGACGAGTTCGGCGCCCGAAGCTTGCGGAGCTTCGCGGATCGTGCAGAAATCTTCATATCGATTCCGAAACGCATCGACGACAGCCGGGTCGAAGTGTTGCCCCGTTTCTTCTTGAATCATGTTTTTGGCCACGCCGGGGTCGAGAGTCGGCTTGTAGACGCGATCGGTGGTGAGGGCGTCGTATACGTCCGCCAGGGCGACGATCCGCGCCGAGAGGGGGATCTCATCGCCGGCCAGCCCGTCCGGGTATCCGTTGCCAAGGTAGCGTTCGTGATGGTGTCGGGCGATGTCGATGGCCATGTCCAGGAAGCTTCCGCAGGCGCTCTGCTGGACCGCGTGTTTGAGCGCCTCGGCGCCGATGGTCGCGTGTTGCTTCATGGTCTCGAACTCGTCCCGGGTCAGCGGCCCGGGCTTCAGCAGGATTGCGTCGGGGATGCCTACTTTGCCGATGTCGTGCAGAGGGCTGGAGCGGTAGATGTCGTCGATGAATTCACGGTCGATTTGCTCCACGTACGGACCTTCCCGACTGAGTTGGTCGGCAAGGATTCGGCTGTAGTTTCGCATGCGTTCCAGATGTTCCCCGGTTTCCGGATCGCGCGAGTCGGCCAGTTTTGCCAGGGCGAAAATGGCCACGTCGCGCGTGGCCACGACCTCAGCCGTGCGTTGCTGGACCAGGCTCTCCAATTCGGCATTGAACTTGTGGATTCTGGCGTTGGCCGACCAGAGTTGCTCGGTGGTCTCTCGCAGGCGGAACTGAATGCGAACTTTGGCTAGCAACTCGTCATGGTTAAAAGGCTTGACCACGTAGTCGTCGGCTCCGGCCTCATAACCCTGCAACCGCTCGCGCGTGGATGCCTTGCCGCTGACCAGGATCACGTGGGTAAAACCTCCGCTGGGGCCGGTCTTGATACGGCGGCAGGTTTCGTAGCCGTCGATGCCGGGCATCATGATGTCCAAGAGCACCAGATCGGGGCACAACTGAGGGAGCTTCTCCAGACATTCCTCGCCGGTGCGGGCGATTGCCACTTCGTAGTCGTCTCGCAGCAATTCATGGAGGATCTCCACGTTCACCGCACAGTCGTCGACGATCAGGATTCGCTTGCCCATGGTTCAGTTCCGTTTCCGGTTCTGCGGCCGCGTGGGAGGTAGTATCAAGTGGCGAACGCGCCGACCAGTTGATTCTCATAGGTCGGCCCAACCTCGTGTAAATTCAGAGGCACTTCGAACGTAAGCACCGCCCCGCCTTCCGGCCGGTTGTTCGCCCGGATGTGGCCCTTATGGGCGGTGACGATTTCCTGGCAGATCGACAATCCCAGGCCCGTTCCTCCCGCACCGGTGCGCGTCTTGCTCGACTGGACAAACTTGTCGAAGACGGCCTTCAGCTCGTCCTCCGGAATTCCGATTCCCTGATCGCGCACCGAAACCTGAACCGACCGTTCCAGCGGGCGAATCTGGACTTCGATCGTGCTGCCGTCGGGCGAGAACTTGATGGCGTTGCTCAACAGATTGCGCACGACCTGCATCATCTTGCGTTTGTCCGCGATCACCTCCCTTCCAAGGTCCGGTCGGATGCACTCGATGGTAATCTGCCGACCGTCGGCAGTGGACTGAAACTCGTCCGCCACCGCGAGCACCACGGTGGAAAGGTCCACACGATGAAAATCGAATTCCGTCTTGCCCGATTCCAGCTTGGAAAGATCAAGCAGATCGTTCACCAGCGTCAAGAGCATCTGGCCGCTGCTTTCGATCTTCTCGAAATACCGCGCCAGATCCTCCCGGCTGGCGGTATCGGCCTTGTTGACTCCGAATGCGGCAAAGCTCAGAATGCCGTGCAGGGGCGTTCGCAGCTCGTGCGACATGTTGGCCAGGAACTCGCTCTTCAAGCGATTGGCGGTCTCGGCGGCCTCGCAGAACTCTTCCAGAACCTTGTTGGCCGATTCCAGAGCGTAGGTGTATTTCTTGAGTTCTTCTTCAGTCTGTTTGTGCTGAGTGACGTCGCGGACGTGCCCAAGCACCAGCGTGACCTCACCCGATTCATCGCGGATAGGCGAGGCATACACTTCCCAATGTCTATCGTCCGCCGCGGTTGTGTGTTCGAACCGCTGCACTTCACCGCGGTTCAGCGCCTCGTCCACGGGGCAGTCTTCGCAGAGTTTCTCCTCTGCATGGAGACAGCGGTAACAGCGCGGCTGGTTTTGCTGTTGCGAAGTCGGAACGCCTTCGCTCTCTCTCCAATTGTGCATCAAGACTCGCCGATCGCAGTCGATCACCATCAGCAAGCCGGGAATGGCGTCGAAGCTGCGCTGCAAGAACGCCCGCGATTCCCCGAGTGCCGCTTCCGCTTGCGCGCGCTTGGCGAGTGCCGCGACAAGTTGGCGCACTTCCGCGACGTCGAAAGGCTTATCGAGAATGAACAGCCGGTCGCTTCGCCCCAGGCGCCTAGTCATGTCCTCCCAGGTATAGTCGGAGAAGGCGGTGCAGAGAACGATTTGTTGGTCGGGAAACTCCTCCCGGATGTGCACGGCGGTCTCCACGCCGTCCCAGCCCGGCGGCATGCGTACGTCGACGAATGCCATTGCGTACGGACGCCGCTGCGCGGCTGCCTGGCGAATTCTCTCCAACCCTTCTTTCCCTTGCGAGGCCGAGTCGACCTCGAAGCGGTCGGCCAGAGCGATGGGGGAAGGCAGGTCGTCAAACAGCTCGGCGGCCGCTCGTTCCATCGCCGGTTCGTGCGCCCCCGCCGCTCCGAAAATCTTGCGAAAGTCCTTGTGGATCGCCGGATTGTCGTCGATCACCAGGATGCGGTGAGTATCGTAGTCGGAACTCATGTTTTCCCTGGAGCATCTGAAGGCCGCCGGGGGACGAAAATCCCCTTCGGCAACGCATCATTCCCGAACACTTCAACCGGAGCACTCACCAAAAATATAGCTTGTTGCACCATTTACATGAAATACATGCCCGCCAAGTAGACAGTCACCGCCAGTTTGGCCACAAACCGTTGGCCCGAGCGGGTGGGCAATTGGCGGAATTGTGCCGATCACAACGGCTGCGGTCGCTTAATCTGTATCTCACCAGCCGGGGTGGCGGAAGTTGTTTCTGAGTGATCCCTAAACGTCGCAGAGCTTCACCGCCTCGCGGAGCGACTGCACCGGATCGCGCGTGGGGATGAACTCCTGGGCCACGTAGCCCTGGTAGCCCGTCTTGACGATCTCCCGCATGATGGGCGGGTAGTTGAGTTCCTGGTTGTCGTCCAGCTCGTTGCGGCCCGGCACTCCGGCGGTGTGGTAATGGCCGATGTGCTTGTGGAAGTCGCGGATGCGGGTGATCACGTCGCCCTGCATGACCTGGATGTGATAGATGTCAAACAGGTAGGTCATCCGCGGCGAGGCGATCCGTTCGCAGACCTCGTAGGCCCACTCCACGGAGTCACACATGTAACCGGGATGGCCCTTCATCTCGACGCCGACCCGGCTGTTAAGCACCTCGATACAGAGATTGACCTTCTTCTTCTCGGCGTAGCCGATCACCTTTTTCAGCCCGGCGACGGTGTTTTCCAGTCCGACGTCGTCGGGAATGCCGTTGCGGAATCCGGAGAAGGTGATCACCGAGGGGAACCCGGCCGCGGCGCAGTCGTCGACGGCCTTCTTGATCGCCTCGATGCACATCCCGTGGTTGGCCTTGTCGTTGAAGCCCTTGACGAAGCCGTGGCTGCTGGCCAACGCGCAGACCAGGCCGTACTTCTTGAGGATGTGCCAATCCTCGGGCTTAACCAGTTCGACCGACTTGATGCCCATGGCGGCAGAGACCCGGCACAGCTCCTCCAGGCTCATCGGCTTCGAGGAGCAATCGTTCACGAAGCACCAGTCACACACCGACTGATTGATGCGGTCGTTGACCACCACGCGCTCGCTGGGCACACAACACGTCTTCTTCCTTCGCCGCAAAAGCCCGGCTTCGCTCACGTCGGCCACGCCGGCGGCGGCCAGCGCGGCGGCTCCAGCCGCACCCTTGAGCAATCGGCGACGCGTCACGCCCCTGCTATTTGTGTTGTTTTCGCTCATTGCATCTACCTTCTTCCAGATCGAAAGGTTAACGGAATAGTCAGCCTAAGCTTCTTCGGAAAACATGTAGGGTGGGTGCTCGCACCCACGCGACGGTCGCAGGCTACTCGCACCCACGCGAAGGCTGCAATTGTTCACGTGCGTGCAAGCACGCACCCTACAGATTCTCTTCCGCGGCCTCCTTCCAGGTCGGATATTAACGGAAAAGTCAGCCTAGTATTCCCAACATACCCGCGCCAACGACGAAAGGCAAGTGCTGCGGAAGGGCTATTGAGACACGCAAGATCCCCTCATCGTGGGGTGCCCGCCGCGAGCGCCCGCGTCAGGCAAAGTCGGCTTCCTGGGAGGGGGCGGAAAGAGTCGTGGCAGGCTGGGCCGCTTCCGGCGCGTGCACCTTGTACTCGCCCAATTCGGCCACCAGGTCGCAGTAGGTTTGCAGGTCGAGCACGCTTAACGTTTGCACGGCCCGCAGGATCACCAACTGTCGCGTCCAGATGGCCGGATCGCGCGCGACCGCCAGCAACGCCTCTCGGGCTTCTTCCACCGGATCGACCGGCGCCCCGCCGCACGTGAGCCGTCGCAGGTCGCCAATCAGCGGACCGCGTCGGCGGCAGAGCGCGCGGCGGCAGATCTTCCGCTGTGCGGCGTCGTAATGGCGAAAGGCCGGTTGGGAAAACAAGCGGTCGAGCCGGCGAGCTTGCCGCCAGCGACACCAACGCGACCGAAACGAGCGAGCGGAGCCCGGCCCGTGTTCCAGGACTTCGTCGAAAGCCTGTTTTAGCCGGCGGGTGGCTTCCCATCGACTCCGCACGTGGCGATAGTCGACCGTATAGGCCAGCGCCATGGCACGGAGCGACTCGGGCGGGTGCTGGACGGGATCGGTTTGCTCCAAGAAACTGCGGAATTCGAGCATCTGCCGCCGGCGATTCGACGCCAATTGCCGGAACCCCTGCCGAATGCCCGGGTCGGCTTCGATTTGGGCCAGGTCCTCTTCGATCGGCGTGGTGGTGGCCTGACGCGCATAGGCCTTCGAGCCCGGCAGCGAGACGCCCAAATACTCCGGATCGAACTCGGCCCTCATGCAGAGGCATTCCAGAAAGATGGGCTTGCGCATGCGATGGATCTTTCGCACGGCCACGGCAAACGGATCGGGCTCTTCGACCGCGCCCAGATCGTCGACGGTCGGATGCAGCACGTCGCGGACGAACTTCCCCAGCAGCCGCACGGCCCAAACGGTCAGTTTGGCGGTCCACCAGAGCATCCGCGGCGGCAACAGCAGCACGCGCCCGCCGGCCAGGTAGCGGGAGTGGATCGCCAAGGGATTGAAGGTCCGCCGTGCTTTGGGCCAGTGGTGGAAGGGGTAGGTGCGGAAGACGCGGCGGAGGTTGTCGCGGCGGTCGCGGCGCATCAACGCGCCTACTTCCTCGCCGTAGCGCCGGCGAACGTTCGCTTCCAGCCGGTCGTCGGCGGAGAGGAAATGGATGGCGGTGAAATCGTTTCCGTGGAAGTCCCGGCCGTGGCGGCAAGTCTTCGCACCGGCCCGGCCGTTCGCCCCGTCCGCCAGGGCGTCCCAACGTTGGCGGAACTCGGCCGCGAGGTTCAATTGATCGGCCGGTTTGTCCAGCCGCCGGGCGAGCCATTCGACGTGGCGGCAGATCTGTGCTTCGTCAGCCGTGGCCGCCCGATCCAGCGGCAAGGCATGGGCGTTGTAGTCGACCACCAGCTTGGCCGTCTGCTGGGCGAGGCTGCGGGAGATGAAGTGGAACCAGAGATACGGTCCTCGCAACGACGCTCGCGCGCCGGCCAGATCGAGACGCCGCAGCCGTTTCCGTTGCCGGCGCCCGTGCTGCAAACGCGTGGCCCGCAACGAAACCAGCGTCAAGTTACCCAGCAGTTGCGTGGTGGTCTTGGTATCGCCGCGATGGAAGGGGGCACCATCCAGGTAATCTTCAAACAGCAGTTCCACCGCCGTGCGGATGGGATCATCGCAATCCTCCCTCTCTCTTTGGGAGACAGTCGGGGTGAGGGCTTCCCCTGCCTTCTCCGAGTCGTTTGGTGCATAGGCAACAAATTCTTGTTCCGGCGCAAGCGCTCGGCTGTATAACACCGCGTGGTGCTGCTTGGCGAATCGACGTTTGAGCTGCTTGGTGGCGGCAATGAACTGGGCTTCGGCCACCTGGCTGCAGAAGTCGGTAGCCTCGCCGGCGATCTGGCGGAACCACCGCCCGATGCACAACGGCACCAGGCACAGCAACCCCAACACGATCAGCGGCGTCCCGATCAGTCGTTCCAGTTGGCTGGTCAGCACCTGGAGTTCGGGAAAGGGGAGCAACCCGGCCAGGGAAGTCACCGCCAGGAACGCGATGCCGATGATCAGCAGCCGCCGAGCAGGCCGCGCCGTGCCTCGAACCATACGGTCGCCGATCGCGTCGACCAATTGCGGGGCGGTCAGCGTACCGTAGAGATCCGCGATCCAATAGACGCGGTCCAAGAGGTGCCTAGCCAGCGATCCGATTCGATTGGCCACTTCAGCGGTCGTTCCGTACGGGCTGGACCGGCGTCCGGCCACGACCAGGTCGCGAACCACCGGCAGCCGTCGCACCGCAAACACGTCGAATGCCCGACACCAACGCGCCACGCTCTGGGCCAACGTGCGGCCGATACGTTCCGAAACGCCGGCCGGCGTGGCGGCCAGGAGCCGGGCGATCATCTCCTCGAGTGGGATCTCGCGTGTTGCAGACACTTGAATCTCGACCGCCGGCGCAACTTGCCCCAGGTGCGGCGCCGACAACATGGCCGTCAGGTCTTCAATCCGCGCCCGGATCAATCTCGTTCGGGCCGACGACGGCAACCCGGCGGCTGCTTCCGAGGCACGGTATCGAAACCGCTCGCGGAGCGTGGCCAGCGCGGTGCGGTAAGGCGGTTGGCGCACGTGGATGGCGGCCCGCTCGAACAACACCAGGTTGCGATTCAGCAGCGGGGCAATCCGCCGAATCAAGCGGTCCGACGCCTGCATGGCAAACGCCGCCAGCCGGGCGGCTCGTACGATGGGCCGCGCCAGCCGGAGCCAACGCATCATCTGCGGAAATCGCAGCACGTAGCGCAAGCCTCGCAACAGCACGAACAGTTCGGCCGCTTCGGCCATACGTGGGTGGTGGGTGACGTAGACCAGGAAGCCAAACGGAATCGCCGGCACAAGCATCGTAATCCAATTGCGCCGCAGATAGAGCCCCCGGCGCTGGGCCAGGGCTACCTTCAAACTGAATTCCGACAAGAAGACCATGCAAATCCCCAGGTCGATCCATGCGCAGACCTCGATGACCCGCATGTGGCCGGGCCATTGATTTCTCTCGTAGAGCCACTCGACGGTCAACATGCCTACGAACAGCAGCAACAACAGCAGGATGAACCGCTCCAGCATGGCGACGGCAATACGGCCGAACAACCCTTCCATCCGCCGGGTGAGCTGGCGCTCCTGCAGTTCCCCGGCCAGGGTCTTTCGCCAGCGATGCAGCCGGCGGCGGAGGGGGCGAGATTGCGGGCGATCGCACTGGTGGGCGGCCTTCATACACGCGGCCGCGTCTTCGGAAAGGACCTCCAGGGTACGCACGGCTTCGTCCAGCGGCAGGTCCTCCAGGAACGTGAGCGCTTCGCCGGCCACGTCGGCCAACTCGTTGGCCACCCGCCTCAACACGGAGTGGCGGCGCTGCGGGGAGAGTTCCGCCAGGCATTGGACCCAACCCTCCATCGCCCGCGTCCGGTAAGCTTCCACGGCCCGTTCCAACTCGGCCGCCGTCACCCCTCGAGGCCGCATCGCCAGGCGGCTGGCCACTTGCCACGCCCGATGCCAGCCCTGCCAGTCCTGCGGCTCGGGCTGAGCCAAGAGGGCCTCGGCCTGCCGGGCCAAGGCGGTGGACCGCAATCGCCGGGCCGATTGCTGCAAGTCCTCGGAGGCCTCCGCATCCTCCCGGTCCGTCCACGTTTCCATCATCCGCTGCAGCGACTCCTGTTCCAGCAGGACGCGGCCGGTGAAATCGATGCCACGGTTGCCGTCCAGCAGGGCAACCAACGTTCCCAGCCAGTGTACGTCGTCGCGAAAACACTCGACGGCAAAGGCGACCGTCTCGGCCGGCAGGGTGTGATCGTCCAGCAGTTCCGCCAGGTAGGCGTCGTCTTCGGCCAGCCGCCCCGCGATCTGCTCGACCCGCCCCGAACTCGCTGCCGCCTCCGCCTCGTTGGAATCGGCCAGCCGGCGCTGGCAGACGACCTGGGCGTCGGCCAGCAGCGTAAGCAGCCCGCGGCGTGGGATAGCGTCGCGGTCGAACCGGTCCCAACGACGCCGCAGCAGAATCCCCTCGCGGACGACCGCCAGACTCTCGTCGCAGCCGTCCGAATCGCGCGCGACGACCTGCTCCGCCCGGGTACACCAGGCGTCGGTTTCGGCGTTCAGGTCGCGATCAGTCGAATCTGCCATACATGCTAGTTGAGCAACTCATTCGCGGAGGGGTTATCTGTGTCGTGCTGGGTCAATGGTGCCTCTAGTACACGCATTCCCTGGCCGCCTCGGCGAACGCGCGGAGATTCTCCACCGGCGTCTCGAAGAAATGATCGGAGACCGACGCGATATAGCCGCCGTCGCGCCCGAAGCCCTCGAAGAGCCGATGCACTTCGGTGCAAATCTGGTCGGGCGTGCCGGAGGTGAGTATGTTGAACTGGTCCATGCCGCCGATCATCGCTACCCGGCCGGCGAAGGCGTCGCGGACCTTGGCCGGCTCGGTGATGTTTCCACCGCAGCCGGGTGGCGTGAGCGTTTCGGAGGCGTCGGTTTCGTTCTCCACGATCAGGTCCAGCAGGTTCATCATGCCGCCGCACGTGTGATAGGTCGTCTTCAGGCCCACGTCGTGCACGGCCCGGTGCATCTGCCGGTCGTACGGCAGGCAGAACTCGCGATGCAGCTTGGGCGAGATCACGGTGTCGCTGGACGCCCCGCCGCCGGTCTCGATCAGATCGAACTTTGCCCCCGCGAGCGACTCCTCGATGAAGCGCAGCTTCTTGTCCAGCAGCACCTGCATCAGCCGGTGGACCCAATCGGGATTCTCGAAGGTCTCGATGATCAACTCCTGCACGTCCCTCAGGCAGCAGGCGTGTTGCCAGCAGCCGGCCTGGTCGCCCCAGACGAATCCCCGCAAAATGCCGGCGTCGCCGATGCGGTCGTATTCCCGGGCGATATGATCCCGGTTCAGCGCGGCCACCGGCATGTACTTTTCGATCAGGTCGACGTCGTCGTGCCGCTTGATCAGGTACTCGGTGATCCAGGTGGTGGTGCGGTTGGCGCCGGTCTTGTAGGTCAGCTCGCCCTCGGGCGTGACGATGCGGTGGTGGACGACCTTGTTTTCCGGATTGGCATCGACCACGGTCATCTCGTCGCGCCACTCGGGCGTTTGCAGGGCGTATTTCTCGGCGTTGGGGATCCAGAACTGCCCCATGGCCTCGAAGTATTGGATCGACGCGTCCATGCCGGTCGCCCGAAACGCCTCCAGGGCGTCCATGCCGTCCATGTACTCTTCGAGGTGATATTGCTGCCACTGGTGGATCGAGACGGGCAGCCGGTCCGGCTTTTCCCGGTCGAGGGCCGCCAACATGCGTTCTTTGGGCGTCATCGCAATTCTCGCGGAAAGAGCTTCAGAACTGCCGTTACCACGCAACATAAAGAACGCCGCTCGGCGCGTCAAGCGCCCCGGCGGACCGATTCAATCAATTCTGCCGCTTGTGCCGGAGGGGGCGGCAGTCCGGCGACCGACCTGCATTATGAGTCGATTGCGGATGATTATACCTCATTGTAGAGTTGGGTGTCCGGGGCGCTTACGAGAGTTTCGTTCACGCACGGTACGTCAAGCTTAGCGAGCCGTTCCATGAAATCTCTTTTCAGCAAAGCTGTCCAGTTCCTGGCTGCCGACGACGGTCTCACGACCGTTGGCTACGCCATGGTGATCCTGCTGGTGGTGCTGGTTTGTCTCACAGTGATCATCCTCGTTGGCCAAGGCGCCAGCAGCAGTCCGTAAGACGAGCGGCGGATGAAAGTCTACCTGCCGCGCGTTTTTAGTGGTCGGTTCTCAGTTGTCGGTTGTCAGTTCTCAGTTGTTGGTTGTTGGTTGTTGGCTGTCGACCTCATCCCCGGCACCGCGGTGCCGGGGCGTTGCAGCATGCCAATCCCCAATCCCTAATCCCCAGCCCCTAATCCCTACCAATTAACCTGACGCTCGCCTAAAGAAACGGCGCCCTGCCCTCGCACGGCTCGAAATGATCGCGCCGGGTTGACATTTGTCTGCCCGTTGGTTATCCAAAGAGTGCTCCGTGAAGCGTCTGTTTCTCGGCTGCGCGAACACAAACCATCGGCAAAGGGAGGATTTACCCATGTCAAGCGAACGTCGTTCGAGTTGGTCTGCAACAGCGGTGACTGTTTTCGTCGGCCGAGGGCGAATGGTGCGGTGGGCTTGGGTGGCGGCCGTGCTCACCGGGGCTTCGGCCGCGGCCGAAGACTGGCCGACGTATCGACACGACGCCGCCCGTAGCGGCATCACCTCCGAGCGGGTCTCGCCCCCGCTCTCCCAGTGCTGGGTGTTTCAACCGCGACACGCCCCGCAGCCGGCCTGGGGCGATCCGAAGCCGGGGCCGGTCGAAGACATCCTGGAACTCCGCCGCGTTCACTTCGACGACGTCTTCCAGCCGGTCGTGGCCGACGGGGCCGTCTATTTCGGCTCTTCGGCCAACAACAAGGTCTATTGCCTCGACGCCGCCACCGGAAAGATCCGCTGGACGCGCATCACCGGCGGACCCGTGCGTCTGGCACCCATGGTTTCCGGCGGCCGCGTGTTCGTCGGATCGGACGACGGCTACGCCTATTGCCTTGACGCCAAGGACGGCTCGCTGGTGTGGGAGTTCCGCGCCGCGCCGGAGGATCGGCGCGTCTTGGGTCACGGCAAAATGATCTCGCTCTGGCCGCTGCGAACCGGCGTGCTGGTCGACGATGGAGTGGCCTATTTCAGCGCGGGCATCTTTCCGGCCGAGGGCGTCTTTCTCTACGCCGTCGATGCGGTCGATGGAAGCGAAATCTGGCGCAACGACACCGGGGGAGAGGAGCCGCAGAGCAAAATCTCGCCGCAAGGCTACCTGCTGGCCTCCCAGTCGAGCGTCTACGTGCCGATGGGCCGCGTCTCGCCCGCAAAGTTCGATCGCCGCACCGGGCGCCTCGACGTCCAATCGCCCTTCTTCGGCAAAACGGTCGGAGGGACCTACGCCCTGCTGGCCGGCAACGAGGTCTATACTGGCACCGAAGAAATCGTCGGCTATCGCACGGGGACCCGCGACCGGTTCGCCACGTTCGCCGGGCGGAAAATGGTAGTCACCGATGAGGTGGCCTACCTGGCGGGCAACACGGAGTTGCGGGCCATGGATCGCAAGGACTCCAAGTCGGTCCGCTGGAAGCTCCCCTGCTACTGCCCCGACGCCTTGATCCTGGCCGACGACGTGCTGTTCGCCGGCGGCGACACGCAGGTGATTGCCGTGGACGTAAGCAACGGCAAGCAGCTTTGGGAGGCGAAAGTCGATCGCAAGGTCAAAGGGCTCGCCGCCGCGGACGGGCGGTTGCTGGTGAGCACCGAAAGCGGCAAGATCTACTGTTTTGGCCCGAGTGACGCGCCGCAGCACGGGCAGGTAGCCGAGCCTGTCGTAAAAGATCCCTATGCCGATTCCTCGTTGGGCCCCATGTTTGTTGAGGCCGCCGAGGCGATCCTGCAGGAGACGGACATCCGGCGCGGCTACTGTCTCGTGCTGGGGGTAGAGACGGGACAACTCGCGCTGGAACTGGCGCGTCGCAGCGAATTGACGATCTACGCCGTCGACCCTGACGCCAAGAAGGTGGCCGCCGCACGGAAGAAGCTCGATGAAGCCGGCGTGTATGGGGCGCGGGTCTGCGTCGAGCAGTGGCCGCTGGACAAGATCCCGTATTCCGATTACTTCGCCAATCTGATCGTTTCGGAAACGGCCCTGCTCGGCGGCGACGTGCCCGGCGATCCGGCCGAAACGGCCCGAATACTCAAGCCGATCGGCGGCACCGTAATGATCGGACAGCCGGCCGGGCGGCCCGAGGGCACCACCTCGCGTCCACCGGAAACGCTCTCCAAGTGGGTCGAACGTGTCCCGGCCGGAAAGGCCCGCATCCTCGAACGCGTAACGACCGGGACCAAGCCGGCTCGCGTTTGGGCTACGACCACGCGCGGCAGCCTGGCCGGCGCCGGCGATTGGACGCACCAGTATGCCAACTCGGGCAACACGGCCTCCGGTACGGACGTCCGGGTGAAAGCTCCCTTGGGCGTGCTCTGGTTCGGCCATCCCGGACCCGGCGACATGGTCAACCGCCACCGCCGGGCGGCCGGACCCCTCTCGAAAGACGGGCGGATGTTTATCCAGGGCGAAAACACTGTGATGGCCTATGACGCCTATAACGGGTTGAAACTCTGGAAGCGGGACATCTCGGGGGCCATCAGGACCACCGCCTCGCACGACAGCAGCAATCTGGCGCTCAGCGGCGACGGGCTGTTCGTGGCGGTCGACGACGAATGTCTCCGGCTCGACCCGGCCACCGGTGCCACCAAGAGCATCTACCCGGTTCCCCCTGCCGCCGACGGCCAGCCGAGCCGCTGGGGATACGTGGCCTGCGATGAAGACCTGGTGCTCGGCAGCCGCACCACCAACATGCGGCAAAGCGACTGCCTGTTCGCCGTCGACGTCGAAACCGGAGAGCAACGCTGGAAGTACCAGGGCAAGCAAATCCCGCACAATGCCATCGCCATCGGCGACGGGCAGGTCTTCGTGGTCTCCGGCGACGTAACCGATCAGCAACGCCGCGAAGTGCTTGAGCGCCGGCGTGCCGAAATCAAGAATCTCCCCGAACCCGAACGCGTTAAGGCCGAGCAGGAACTGGAGAAAGCCGACGTGCGCCTGGTGGCGGCCCTGGACCGGAAGACCGGCGAGGTCCGTTGGCGAAAGGCGGTCGATCTGACCCATTGCGGCGGGTGGCACGCCGCCCATCGCGACCATACGGCAATCATGGCGACCATGTACCGCGACGGCGTGCTCGTCTTCTTCGGGGTGTACCTCGACGGCCATTATTGGAACCAGTTTTTCGCCGGCCAGTTCGACACACGGCGGGTCTCCGCGCTCTCGGGCAAGGACGGCAAGTTTCTCTGGTCGCGACAGGTCGGGTTCCGCGTTCGCCCGATGATCCTCGGCGATACGCTTTACGCGGAGCCATGGGCGTTTGATTTGCACACGGGCGAGCCCAAGACGCGGGTCCACCCGATCACCGGCGAAACGGGCCGCTGGCAGTTTGCCCGACCCGGCCACCACTGCGGCCTGCCGATCGCTTCACCCAACTGCCTGTTCTTCCGTTCGTGGAACCTGGGCTATTACGATCTGCAAGGCGACTACGGCACGATGCACTTCGGCGCCCAGCGGCCCGGATGCTGGATCAACTTCATTCCCGCCGCCGGACTGCTGCTGATGCCCGAGGCCAGCGCGGGCTGTATGTGCGCCTTCCCCAACATGTGTACCGTCGTGTTTCAACCGACCGAGAAGAACAAGGCCTGGGCGATGTATAGCGCCGAGGGGCCGACCACGCCGGTCAAGCGGTTGGGGATCAACTTCGGTGCCCCGGGCGACCGCAAGGACGATGCGGGAAACCTTTGGTTCGGTTATCCCCGGCCGTATCAGGGGCGGTTGGTGATGAAACTGGACGTTGACGCCACGTTCCATCCGGGCGGACGGTTCACGGTGGAGAATTCCGTTTACTCTCCGGTCACGGGACTGGATGCCCCGTGGCGGTTCGCCTCCGCGGCCAGCGGCCTGAAGAAGTGTGTGATTCCCCTGCTGGGCAAAGCCGATGGAAGCGCGCTCTACCGCGTGCGGTTGGCGCTGGCCGATCCGGACAACGATCGGCCGGGCCAGCGCGTCTTCGACGTCAAGCTCCAGGGTAAGCTAGTTGCCAAAGACTTCGATATCGTCGCCACGGCCGGCGGCCGTCATCGTGGCACCATTGCGGAGTTCTCTGCCGCGGTCGACGACGATCTGGTGATCGAACTGCTGCCCAAAACGGAGCAACCGCAACCGCACCAATTGCCCATTCTTCAGGCCGTCGAGACCGTCCGCCAGCGCGTGCTCACCTTGGGATGCGACCTGCCCGATTTCCTGTTGAACCGACTGTCGCCGAAGCAATCGCGCGAGCTAAGGTTGACCAACCTGCGCGAGGAGCCGTTTGAAGGCACCCTGAGGCTCTCGGCTCCGAACGGATTCGATGTTTCGCCCGAGCAGACGGCCGTCAAACTGGCCGGCGGCCAGCGCATCGCGATCCCCGTCAAGGTGAGCGTGGAAGAGAACACGCCGGCCGGGACTCACCGGATCACCGTCAAGCTGGTGCGTTCCGACGGTGGCGTCGAGTTGGAGCGAACCGCGCAGATCGAGCACCTCGGCAATCGGGCCCGGGTCGTGTTGCAGCCGGTCGGAGACGCCCACGTCAACCGGCGGTATCCCGATCGCAACTGGGGATCGGTCGCCACGTTGCTGGTCGACGGCGGCAGTCGCGAGATGGGTGATACCGACCACGCCCTGGCCTACCTGAAGTTCCGCCTCGATCTGCCGGGCAAGCCGATCGGCGCCCGGCTGCGAATCCACAACGCGGGCAACCCGACCGGCGATTCCGGCCGGGTTTGCCGGGTGGACGAGCCCTGGGGTGAAAAGAAGATCACGTATGCGAGCCGCCCGAAGCCGGGCGACGAACTGGGCCGGCTTGGCCGCGTCACCGAGCATCAGATCGTCGAGTGCCCGTTGAACATCGATCTGGGCGGTTTGAGCGAACTGAGCCTGGTGATCGATCCGGTCAACTGCGACGGGGTCGATTACGTCTCGCGCGAGGGGGGCAAATCGCCCGAGTTGATCGTGGAGGTGCAGTGCGATCCCTAGCCGCCTGCCGATTTCTGCAACCGCTTGCGGCTTCGTATTCGGCAAGGCGCGCACGTACGAAGTCGGGTGGCTGGGGCGCCGTGAAGCGATGGCCCAGTAAGTCCTGTCCGGGGATGTGCCGCAACCCCAGCCACCCGTCCGCTGATATTCACGCCAACACGACGGCCGTTAAGACATCGGTGTCTCGGCGGCAGGAGGATCGCTTGCCGGGGGATCGACCGCCGGAGGTTCAATGACCGGAGGCTCCATCGCCGGGGGCTCGACGGCGGGCGGCTCATCTGCGGGCGGAGTTTCCACGGGAGGCTCTGTCACCGGGGGCTCTATAACCGGTGGTTCGGTAACCGG
>Ga0180437_10004577_pt1 | contig 19618 bp, 1 predicted proteins | sample SS_ome_4_FD_132410 | JGI IMG/M metagenome (GOLD analysis project Ga0180437, IMG submission 132410) | Hypersaline lake sediment archaeal communities from the Salton Sea, California, USA - SS_3_D_1 metaG | ecosystem: Environmental > Aquatic > Non-marine Saline and Alkaline > Hypersaline > Sediment... | reverse complement strand
CTTGATCCTTTCTTCAGGAAATTCAGGGTCTATCGGTAAATACGCTCCTCCTGACTTCAATATACCTAATATCCCTAGTATCATCTCTAGCGAGTGATCCAAAATGATGCCTACGATGCTATTCGACTCAATCCCTTTCTCTCTTAGGATAAAGGCTAACTGATTGGATCGTTCATTCAATAGGCTGTAAGTTAATTGGTTATCTTGATAAACCAATGCGGTGTGATTGGGTTTTCTTCTAACCTCCTCCTCAAACAACTCATGAATGGTCTTATCTTCAGGATAACCGACTTCCGTATCATTAAACTCATATAACAGCTGCTCTTTCTCATGATCTGTCAGCATCTCTATATCGGATATCCTTATACCTGTATCTTCATCTATTGATGATATGATCCTCCTGAAATATTTAATATATCTCTCTATTGTCTCCCTTTTAAAAAGACTTGTACTATACTCTAATGAAAAATATATTCTACCTTTGTTTTCAATACAACTTAATCCTATATCAAATTCTGATACCCTTTTTTCAAATTTATAAGGACGTATATTTACATCTGATAACTCCCCTTCTGAAAAATCTATATTCTGCAAATCAAACATTACGTCAAATATAGGGTGACGGCTTGTATCCCTAGATATTGACAGCTTATCTACCAAATCTTCAAATTGATACTCCTGGTTCTCATAGGATTCCAATGTCTTTAACTTTACTTCTTGTAAAAACTCGTTATACCTCTTCTCTCCATTCGGATGATTCCTCATTGCCAGTGTATTGATAAACATCCCTATTATATTCTTAAGGTCTGTATGTCTTCTTGCTGCTATTGGACTACCTATTATTATATCTTCCTGACCACCTAACCTGGATAATAATATGGTAAATATCGATAGCATAACCATATAAAGCGTCGCATCATTATTTCTTACTATCTTATATATCCCCTCACTCTCACGCCTATCCAGTTCAAATTCTACTAATGCCCCTTCAATGCTCTGTATTGATGGTCTTGGGTAATCCATTGGTAGATTTAATAGTGGCAGCTCACCGGATAATTGATTCACCCAATATTTCTCTTGCTCCTTTATTAACTCTCTCTGCCCCTTACTATTCTGCCAAACGGAATAATCCTTATATTGTAATCTAAAATCGGGGAGGCTATTACCCTCATATAATGATATAAACTCTTCTTCAAGCAATTGAGACGATATTCCATCTGATATGATATGATGAATATCAAACATCAAAATCTCTATATTCTCCAGCTCTATTATTCCTATCCGTAATAAAGGTGCTTCTTTTAAATCAAATGGCCTGATAAATCTCTTTATAATTTCTTCTACACGTTCCTTTATTTTTTCTTGATTCTCCCCCTTTGCTTTATAACTTCTCATCTTGAATTCAATATCATCATATATCCTCTGTATTGGTTCCCCTTGTACAATTTCAAATGATGTCCTAAAGCTTTCATGTCTTAATATTAGTTTTCTGAAGATCTCATATAATTTCTCTCTGTTTATTTTTCCTTTAAATTCAAGCACATTCGGTATATTGTAGTTTGTACTATCTAAATCAAACTGCTGTAAAAAATACATTCTCTTTTGGGCTGAGGATAATTCATAATACTCTCTCTTCTCTATCGGTTCGATTGATCTGTAGGCTTCTTTTTTAGCGTTCATTATATAGACTGATATCCCTCTAATGGTAGAATTTTTAAATATCTCCGATAATGGTACTTTTGTCTCAAATTCTCTATGTATCTGTGATATTAGTAATGTTGCCTTTAATGAATGACCGCCTAACTCAAAAAAGTTTGAATCGATTCCTATCATTTCTCTCTTTATATTAAGAACGTTTAACCACAGGTCTAATAATTTCTCTTCTATCTCATTCCTGGGGGCGATAGTGGCTTTATATGATGTTCTCGTTGGTTCTGGTAATAATCTCTTATCTATCTTCCCATTTGGTGTTAATGCAATATTTTCAATTTGAATTAAAAAGGGAGGAATCATATAATCAGGTAATTTCTCAGATAATTTTTCCTTGATATCGGCTACATTTAAACTTTCTGTCTCTCTATTTGTTTGACTCTTTGACCGATCCAATACGAAATATCCACAAAGATATTTATCCCCTCCCTCAGATTCTCTGTCTATCACGACTGCTTCCTTTATTCCATCTATGTGTGATAATTGACTTTCTATTTCTCCTAACTCTATCCTAAAACCCCTTATCTTCACCTGTGAATCTATTCTACCTAAAAACTCAATATTTCCGTCTGGTAACCATGCCCCTCGATCTCTTGTTTTATAGAGGATTTCGTGATGCTTATATTGGTAAGGACTTTTAATAAAGACGCTGGCTGTAGATTCAGGATTGTTAAGGTATCCTCTGGCAATGCCTGTACCACTCACAGAAATTTCTCCAGGTACTCCAATTGGACAACAATGGTTATGCCTGTCTAAAATGTAAACGTTAAGGTTCTGTCTTGGCTTTCCAATTAATGATCTTTCTTTTTGAGACCATCCGTCAAAAAGGTACGTACATGTTTCTACCGAAGCTTCCGCAGGGCCATACCCATTTATAATTTTTCCTTTATTATTCAAATATTTCCTGCATTTTCTCACCAGTTCTATAGGAACATGTTCGCTGCCAAGCGATAAACATGTAAGATCAGGGAGCAATTCTGTGTTCTTGTTCGCGATGAGAGTATCAAATAGCGCATTCATCAGAGTGGGCACCTCATCGATATTATTTATCCTGTGTTTTTTTAAGTAATTGATATAAAGCTCTATATCGAGTCTGGTTTTTTGTTTAATTAAATACAATACCCCACCTGTTACAAGGGTGGGAAAAATTTGCTGAACCGAGCCGTCAAATCCATAAGAATTAGAAAGCAAGACATGATATCCTTTTTTGTGTCCATACTCTTTAATTGCCCACGTAATGAAATCAACAAAAGACTCATGGTTTATTAATATTCCTTTTGGGTTACCTGTACTTCCTGATGTATATATGATATATGCTAGATCTGATGAACGATTGATTAATTCAAGATTTGAACCGTCATTTTTGTAAATTTCTTTGTCTTCTAAAAATATCTTTGCCACCTCATTGTCGACTCTGCCTGATAATTCTTTTTTTGTTAATAATATTTTAGCTCCACTATCGATGAGCATATATTTGAATCTTTCCATTGGATATTCTGAATCTATTGGTAAATATGCCCCCCCTGACTTAAGTATTCCCATTATTCCTATTATCATTTCTAAAGATCGCTCAACCATTAATCCTACTATCCCATTTTCTTTTACTCCCGATTCTCTTAATAATCTTCCCAACTGATTCGATTTATCATTTAAAACTCTATAGGTAAGGCTTTGATCTTCAAAGGCCAGTGCTGTATTATCTTGTGTTCTTTTGACTTGTTCCTCAAATAATTCAATTATTGTATGATCCTTCGGATAATCAACCTCTGTATCATTAAACTCATATAATAGCTGTTCCCTCTCCCTTGATGTTAAATGATTTAACGCATGTATATACAACTCATTATCAACTAATACTTGATTTAACAGTTGTTCAAAATGCTTTGATATCTTCGCTACAAATTCTGTGCTGTATTTATTTTGATTAAAACAAAATGAGATTCTTAATAACTCTCCCGGACTTACTGTAACACTAAAATCATAATTGTCCTGTTCAAATACTTCTATACCAACTAATTCAAACCACTCCTTTTTATCATTCTCATCGTTTCCTTCAAACACTCCATCAATCTGTTCTGCTATAGGATAGTTATCAAATACCAATATATGATCGATAAGATTCTGCTTTAATAGACTCTCTGATTGAATTTCTGCCAATGAATAATAGTGGGCGGATTCACTTTCAATTGCTTTTTCTTGTACTTTATAAAGTAATTCATTAAATCTTACATCTTCTCCGAATTTAATACGTACTGGAACTGTATTTATAAACAGACCAATCATCGATTCTATTCCCTCTATCTCCGACGGCCTGCCTGATACCACTGCTCCAAATACGACGTCATTCTTATTATTATATCTACCTAATAATATTCCCCATATCACCTGAAAGGCTATATTTAATGTCACATTCTCTTTAATTGCCAATTCTCGGAATGCATTTGATCTATTTTCATCTAATTGAATTTCTACTATATCCTTTTTATAAGATTCTTCATTTTTTTTAGTTATATCGTTACCGTTACAGGGTATAACGGCTGGTTCTTCATAACTTTCCAAATATCTCGTCCAATATCTCCTGGATAATTCTTTATCTTTGTTATCTAACCATCTTATATATTCGCCGTACTGCTTTACTCTAGGTAATACAAACATCCTATCCTCAATATAACTTCGATATATCTCTAAAAATTCTGATATTAATATGCCTGTACACCAACCATCCATTAATATATGATGATGACTCCAAATAAATTCATATTCATTCTTATTTAGCTTTAATACAGATACTCGTATTAATACATCTTTATTTAGATCAAACGATCTTTCTTTATCTTTTTTAATGAACTCCCTTATATATCGATTTTTATCGTCCTTATCGGTAATATCCTCATAATAAAAATCTATCTCTCTTTCTTTTAGTACAATCTGAAATAGCTTCTTATCTGATCTATTCGTAAAAACTGTTCTTAAAATATCATGCCTTTTCATTAATTCATTAAGACTTGACTTTATAAAAGATATATTTAAATTTCCATTTAGTCGATATGATATCTGTTCAAAATACGCAGATGATTTATCACACATCCAATGAAAATACATACCTTCCTGCATCGGTGATAAACGATAAATATCTTTTACATTTTCCTTTGAAATCATGTTAACTCCATTAAATAAATATTTTACGAATCAAATAATGAATCAAATTCTTCTATTGATAATTCTTTAATCCCAAAATCACTGGGGGTTAATTCCTTAGGTCTATCTTCTGTACAGAATGAAGTTATATTTCTTAATCCTTCTTTATAATTATTTATTAAACGTGTAATCGTCTCTGATTTATAATGATTTTTATTATAATTAATAGATATTCCTAATTGCCCATCTGATATCATTCCGGCTATATCTATTTCAAAATCTCTCTCTCTATTTAAACTCACATCATTACCTGATGATTCTTCTGCAATTTCAAAAGATGGCCGATTTACATCTGTATCAAATTGACCGAGATAATTAAAACCAATCTGAGGATCTAATTTAAATCCAAACTCTGATTTATTTGATTCTGATGTTAGATATTTTAATATACCATAACCGATCCCTTTATTCGGTACTTGATGCAATGATTCTTTTACCTCTTTTATCTGACGAGACATATCTCCCCTATACGACATATCCAATATGACTGGAAATTCACTGGTAAACCATCCAACTGTCCGACTGATATCTATTCCTTTTATTATTTCTTCCCTACCATGACCCTCCATTGCTAATAAGACTTTTTCATTTCCGAAAGTTTCGTTTATGCCTATTCCTAGACCTGTTAATAATATATCATTTATTTCTGTTCCGAATAACTCATTTACTCTTGTTAACAGTTCATTTGTCTCTTCTTTACTTAAACTGAATGAAATACTCTCTGTATCTTTTATGTCATTACCTTCTACCTCAAAATCCCTCTTAATCTGTGGTACTTCTATTGAGTTTATCTTTTTCCAATAACTCTTCTCTCTTAAAAATAAATCACTGTTTGAATACTCTGATAACTTTTCTGACCATAATTTAAATGAATCTGTCTTTAACGGTAAATCTAATTTTTCCCCTTTTTTATATTGATTATATAATGTTTCTATATCTTCAAATAGTATTCTCCAGGAAACTCCATCTATTACAAGATGATGTACCACGATTAATAACCGATCGCCATCCGCTAAATGAAAAAGTCCTAATTTCATTAATGGACCTTTTGCCAGATTTATACCTCCCTGAATCTCATTTGCTTTTTTTCCCAGTTTTTCTACAGCATCTTTCTGATCTTTCAAATCATACACATCTAATGATAATGGGAAATCTAATCCCTCATTTATTTGTTCTATCTCCCCATTTTTTTCTATATATCTCATCCTGAATGCATCATGATGCTCTTGAAGTTTTGTAAATATGATTTTTATTGCGTCTTTACTAAATCCCTCTTTTGATTCGAACATTATTGATTGATTATAATGATGCTTGTCTATATTATTATCTTCAAAAAAGTGACGTTGTATTGGTGTTAATTTTACTGCACCGGTTACGGCTGATTGTTCTGAAATTTTCTCGTCTTTCTTTACTAATAATGCTAAATCCATTATTGTTGGTTTCTGAAATATATCTCGCATCTCAATTCTATAACCATACTTTCTCATCCTCGCTGATATCTGGATGGTTTTTATAGAATCTCCTCCAAGCTTGAAAAAATTATCCTTTATACCTATTTTTTCGATACCTAAGATACTGCTCCATATTTCTTCCAGCTTCTCCTCAATTTCATTTCTTGGTGCTATGTATTCTTTTCCTAATATTCTCTTGGGATCTGGCAGTGATTCCTTATCTATCTTCCCATTTGGTGTTAAAGGGATACTTTCTATTTCTACAAAATAAGCAGGTATCATATACTCAGGTAAAGTCATGGATAGATAGTCCCTTAATTCTAAGGTATCTATTGTTGTTTTTTTATTTTGATCATTGGTACTTTTGTGCTTTTGTGCCCCTTTTACAACAATATATGCACATAAATAGGTATTATTTTCATCATCTTCTTTTACTATAACAGCAGCATCCTGTAAATCGTTGTGTTTTAACAACTGGTATTTTATTTCATCCAGCTCCACTCGATATCCCCTTATCTGCACCTGTGAATCTATTCTACCAAAAAACTCAATATTTCCGTCTGGTAACCAGGTTCCTCGGTCTCTTGTTTTATAGAGAATCTCGTGATGCTTGCCACCATAAAGGTTTTTAATAAATACCCTGGCTGTAGATTCAGGATTATTAAGGTACCCTCTTGCAATGCCGGTACCACTCACAGCAATTTCTCCAGGTACTCCGATTGGACAACAATTGTTATGCCTGTCTAAAATGTAAACGTTAAGGTTCTGTCTGGGCTTTCCAATTAATGATTTTTCTTTTTGAGACCATCCGTCAAAAAGGTACGTACATGTTTCCACCGAAGCTTCTGCAGGGCCATACCCATTTATAATTTTTCCTTTATTATTCAAATATTTCCTGCATTTTCTCACCAGTTCTATAGGAACATGTTCGCTGCCAATCGATAAACATGTAAGATCAGGGAGCAATTCTGAGTTCTTATCCGCGACGATATTGTCAAATAGCGCATTCATCAGCGTAGGAACCTCATCGATATTATTTATCCTATTTCTCTTCAAATATGAGATATAGGCAGGTATATCCAATCTTAATACTCTATCAATAAGATGTAATGCACCACCAGAAACTAAAGGAGGAAATATTTGTTGAATGGAACCATCAGACGCAAATGAATTTGATAACAATACTTGGTAACCAGGTTTATGTTCAAATTCCCTTACAGCCCAGGTTATAAAATCAGTAAAAGATTTATTGTTTATCATAACGCCTTTAGGATTTCCTGTGGAGCCTGAAGTATAAATGATATAAGCCAGATCATTCCCACATGTATCTACATCTATACTTAAGTTATCCTTTGGTTTATCAATTAATATCTCTTCAGATGAATCCATATCTAAAATTTCGCGAGCATACGAATAAGATGCTCTTTTTGATTTTGGTATAAATATAATTCCTGGAATTTTTTTTAATACTTCTTCATCCGGAAATTTATTATCATTCTTCAATACTTCTTTTATTAATTCTGAAAAAGTGATTTCCCCTTCTCCATAAACCACAAGATCTACATTCCTGTCTTGCAATATTGTTTCATAATCACTCATTGGATAAGGACCACCAGCAACAATAGGTACATTATTTCTCCATTGTTTAATTAAGGCAATTGTTTTATGGAAGAAATCTCTATAGTATGTTAAGGAGCGAATCCCAATAATATCAGGCCCAAAATTGTCTATAAACTGTTTTAAATCATAATAGCTGTCAAAGTCAACCCTTGATTTTATAATTCTACCATCAATTTTATTTCCAAATAAATGATTTAAATAACTCATTATATACATCAAACCCAGTGGGGGTTCAAATATACCATATACTTTTTTCTTTTTACTACTAAAAAATTGCGACAAGTCAATAAGTAATATTTTTAATGCTCCTTCCTTTGGTTCCTCTAAATCAAAGTACTCTTTCATTTTTGCATTCAAACCGACGGTTATCTGGTTATCTTCATCTGAACATTTTATATTTCCTATCTCTTCTTTTGTTATCCCAAGGACCTGCAGCAGCTCGTTAAAATTATTAAAATCATCTGGAAGATAGCTGTTATACTTCTCTACTATTTCATCTTCACTAAAAATATTCATTTGAATGGGTAATACCTGTAATAATCTTTCTTTAAGTAAAAAATATTCCTTCAGGAAATCAGCTTGATACTTTCTGGTAAACTCAGCTCTAAATGGGAGGGTATCTAAAAATTCATGATCTGCTAAACAAGCTGATTTATATATGGATTCCTTTGACAGTCCATTTTTTAATGCCAATTTCTCCATTTCTGTATTTGGAAAAATGGTTAAAATACTAATATAAGCGAAATGAACCCACCTCAAACGTTTAACAAATTCCATTGTTTGTTCAGCCTCTTCTTCTGTTTCAGTAGGAAAACCATGCATAATAAAAAGCTCTAGTAATATTTGAGGGTATGTTTCACAAATATATTCAATATTTTCCTTAAGCTTTTTTAGATTCAAATTCTTTCCAATTAATCGCTGCAACCTTGGTGAAGCAGTCTCTAAAGCTAAAGCAATACTTGTTGTTCCTGCTTTTGCCATAAGATCAATATAGTCCCTGGACAATATATCACCCCGCAAACCGTTGGGGATAAAGAGTTGAATATCCAATTGGTGATGAATAATTAAATCAAAAAATCGCTGACTGTTTTTTATATCAAGATTAAAAACATCGTCAATTAAAGCAAATCGTTTTATCCCCATATTATAATATATTTTAATTTCTGCAAAAATGTCTTCAGCGGAGCGTACCACATGACCGCCCGGATATATTTTTAAGCAATACAAACATTTATAGGGACAACCTCTTGTCCCCTGGATAGAAATGCAATTTTTTACTGCTGCCTGACCAATATTTTTCATATATGTTTCATAATCAACAAGAGAACGATTTGGCTTTGGCAATCTCCCTAAATCAGTTATTTTTTTTCGGGGACTTGTTTTATAACAGTAAACATTTCCCAATTGAAATCCCTGTAAAGCAGTAAACGACATGTTATTCATCTGATTACTTCCTGCTAATACGATTCGTGCACTACTATCTTTTAGAATTGAAATTATTCTATCTTCTGGATATTCAGGATCAATAGGCAGATAGGCTCCTCCTGATTTTAAAACTCCTAAAATAGAGATAATAGTATCAACAGAAATACTTACCAATATGGCAACAATTATATTTGGTTTCGCTCCTTTTTCTCTTAGTAAAAAAGCCAAACGATTGGCCCTCTCATTTAACTCACGATAGGTGACCTGCCTATTTTCGTGTATCACTGCGACAGAATCGGGTGTTCTTTTCACTTGAAGCTCGAATAATTCACAAACCGTTTTTGTATGGACAAACCCACTACTGGTATCATTAAATTCACGTAGTATTTTTTTCCTCTCAGAATCAGTCAGCATATCAATGGCTTTAATGGGTAACTCAGGATTAAAAAGAATTTTTTCAACCAGTGTTTTGAGATGAGTAATGATTCTCTCTATGGTTGATTTATTATATAAACTCAGATTATACTCCAATTCTCCTTCTAAATAATCGTCCGTTCTATAGAAAGAAAAAATTGTATCTGTATTAATATGTTGAATATATTCTTTATCATGAATATTTTTTAGTAAAATTGCAATATTAAAAAAAGGATATCTCGTTTCCGGAAAATATTCAATTATTTTATCTTCCAACAATTCAAGAGGATAATTTTGATTATTAGTCGCTTCTGTAATCACATCTCTTACTTGATATAACAATTCTTTGAAAGCAAAGTTATCGTTTATTTGATGCCTTAACACCAATAATGTATTAATTAGGTTCTCAACCTGTTCTTGTTTGACAACAGGAGAACCTAAAATAATGTCATTATTATCGGTATATCTATTGAGTAATAGAACAACTCCTGCCACAAGAATCATATGACATTTATGAAGAGAATAATTACTTAATTTGTTTATTTTTGAATATACTTCCTGAGAAAACCTGAATTTAATACTATTTTTTCCGTTTTCTGTTTTGTCGGGATTTTGATTATCGTAAGGAAACGTGCTTTTTGATAATTCTCCTGCCAATTTTCTCAACCAGAAGGCTTTCTCTTCCTTTTTCTGACTGGCAGCAATCGTTAATACGTCCCGATTGCGGATCAAATTTACTTCAGAGATCACTTGACTTTCTGATATCGATTCTTCCTTTATCATTTCTTTTTTTCTCATTACCTTTTTATATCACAGTTTCTAGAAATAATTATTTGCAGACTCAAAAAACAAAATCGTTATCATTATCTGGAAATATATCGGCCTTTATATCCGTAAGATTATGCAATATATTGATATCTTTCAACTTTATTTTTTTATTTTCAATTACAATTGATAGGATTTTGTTATAATAATCAATAAATCTCTCTATCGTCGACTTTTTAAATAAGTTAATTCGATACTCAAAAAATAGAAAAATTTTCGTTTCTTTCAATGAGCATACAAGACTTAAATCAAAATATGATGTGGTATTTTCGAATTTATATTCCTTTAATTTTATAGTCGTATCTCCACTGCTGCGGAGAGTTTTAAACTTCCGGTTGGATTCTTGAAGATCAAATGCGACATCAAACAAGGGATTTCTCCCTGGATCTCTTGGAATTGCCAATTTTTCAACTAAATCTTCAAATTGATAATCCTGGTTTTCAAAGGCATCCAACGTTCTTTTTTTTACTTCTTTAAGAAATTCAATAAATGTTTTCTCCACACCGAGAAAACTCCTTATTGCCAGCGTGTTTACAAACATACCCACAATTGATTCTAAATCAGCATGTCTTCGCCCTCCTACAGGAACTCCGACTACAATATCATCCTGGTCACAGATTTTTGATAAAAATATATTGTAAGCTGCAAAAAGGATCATAAACATGGTAACCTCTTCCTCAGAAGCCAGCTTTTTTAAAGAAATTGCATTTTTACTATCGACTTCAAAAAGTATTGAATGACCATCATAATCCTTTTCGGCTGGGCGCTTATAATCCATTGGCAGAATGAGTGATGGAACATCATTTTCAAACTGCCTTAGCCAGTAATCTTCCTGTTTTTCTACCGTTTGAGAATTGAGAATATTATTTTGCCATTCGGAAAAATCCTTGAAAGAAATTCGGGTCCTTGGTAATTCTTTTTCATCAAAGAGCATGACGAATTCTTTGAGAAGTATTTTGATTGAAATGCCATCCGTTATAATATGATGCATATCTATCATCAAAGCAAATTTGTCTATCCCTATTTTTACAAGTTTTACCCTAACCAGAGGCGCCTGAGATAAGGAAAAAGGTTTGATAAAATCCCTGAATTCTTTTTGAATGATTTCCTCTTTTCCTTCATTCCAATCTATATTTTCAATGTTTTTAACTGGATTTTTATATTCTATTTTTAAGTTAACATCATCTATTATAATCTGCTTTGGTATCTCTTCTATCACTTTGAAGGATGTCCGGAAACTTTCATGTCTATTTATTAATGCCTGAAAAATATTCTCAAACTTTTTTATATTTATATTTCCTTCCAATATTGATATTTGAGGAAGATTATATCCCGTACTATTTAAGTCAATTTGCTGTAAAAGAAATAACCTCTCTTGTGAAGATGAAAGGGGATAGTATTCTTTTTTTTCTATTGAATGAATGACTGAATATTTTTCTTTTAAAGCCACTTTTAAATATTCTGATAAACTTTTGACTGTTGGAAATCTAAAAATTTCTGTCAATGCTACTTTTACGTCAAATTCTTTATGCATTTTTGCAGCTAAAACAGTTACCTTTAGTGAATTGCCCCCCAGGTTAAAAAAGTTTGAATCTATGCTTATCATATCTTTTTTTAGATCCAGTATCTCCGACCATATTTCCACTAATTTCTTCTCTATTTCACTACTCGGGGCAATGTATTCTTCACCGACTTCTATTTCAATAGAGAGTAACACTTTTTTGTCGATTTTCCCCACCGGAGTTAAAGGAATATTGTCAAGTTGTACAAAGTGGGATGGTATCATATAATCAGGTAGAATTCTTAACAAATATTCTCTTAAATCTGATTTTGAAATTTCTCCATTTGAAACGATATAAGCATATAAGTTTTGGTTTTCTCTTTCTCCCTTTACTAATACCACTGCTTGATTTATATATTCATGCCTTTCCAACTGCTTTTCTATCTCTCCTAACTCAATTCTATATCCTCTTATTTTTACTTGATCATCCCGCCTTCCTAAAAACTCAATATTTCCGTCAGACAGCCATCTAGCCATATCTCCAGTCTTATATAACCTTTCCCCTTTCACAAATGGACTATCGATGAATTTTTCATTTGTTAATTTTTTATTATTCAAGTATCCTCTTGCTAATCCTACCCCTGCAATGGATAATTCACCTGCCACTCCAATCGGTTTTACATGGCTTTGTTTATCAAGTACATAAATTTTTGTGTTCCATATTGGCTTTCCAATCCTTATTAAATCTGATCTTTCCTGATTTCTGAAAATAGTTGACATGACTGAAACTTCTGTAATACCATATTCAACTGCAATTTCAAACTTTTTTTTCTTTTCTTTTGTTTTTTCAATTAAATTTGGGAAGATTTTATCACCGGCAAGGGTAACTACTTTCAAACAATCTTTATCAAGCTCACTTATGTTTTCGATTATCGTTTGATATAATGCAGGTACACTTATGAAATGAGTGACACAATGATTGATTAAACTCACTATTATATTTGAAAAATCCTTCATTCCTTCTCTACTTTGCAGAATTACTTTGGCGCCTGAAATGAGTGGAGTAAAAAGACTCGTTATAAATCCATCAAAAGCATATGAAAAAAGCTGCAATGTGGTATCTTTTGCATTTAATTTATATTCCTCCCCTCTGCATAAAAGGGTATTTACTGCGCCTTTATGTTCCAGTATTGCACCTTTCGGTTTTCCCGTTGATCCAGATGTATATATTAAATATGCAGCATTTTTTGCTTTTAAATCTAATACCTCCTTTAATTTATTCTTATCTGTTTCTTCTTCTAAGTATATATTGCGAGTATCTAAACACAAAAAGCGTTTAAACGATTTACATTCCACCTGAAGTTTATTTAAAGCCTTTAGAAATCTTTCCTGTGAAATCACTATTTCAATTTTTGAATCATCTATGATATCCTTTATCCTTGCATGTGGGATATAAGTATCAATTGGTACATACGCACACCCCGCTTTTAATATACCTAACACTGCTATAACCTGTTTAATTGGTTCTTCCATATAAATTCCAATCAAATATTCTATTTGAACATGTTTTTCATAATATAAATAATTTGCCAATTGATTGGCCTTTTTATTTAATTCGTTGTAGGTTAATTGATTATCTTCATATATGACCGCTGTGTTGCCTGGTGTTTTTTCTACCTGATCCTCAAATAATTCATGGAGTGTCTTATCTTTTGGATAGTCTACCTTTGTATCATTAAAATCAAATAACATCTGCTGCTTCTCTTCTTCCGACACCATCTCTATCTCAAATATCTTTATTTCAGGTTCTGTTAAAATGATTGAGACGACTCTTCTAAAATAACTTATAAATCGATTGATTGTAACTTTCTTAAACAGTTGTGTGCAATACTCCAATAAAAAAAACAGATTATCTCCTTTTTCAATTCCCTGTAAAGTCAATTCAAATCGGGATGTCCTGTTTTCATAGTCATATGGATTCAACTTTAATCCTGAAATCTCAACCCCCGAAATATCCATGTTTTGTAAAACAACCATCACATCAAATAAAGGATTACGACTGGTATCCCGATTAACCTCTACTCTGTCTACAAGGTCTTCAAACGGGTACTCCTGGTTCTCAAAGGCCTCCAGCGTTCTCTGCTTTACTTCATCTAAAAAATCCTTGAAACTTTTCTTTCCTCCGGGACTATTTTTCAATGCTAGACTATTCACAAACATTCCAATGATATTTTCAAGATCAGCATGTCTTCTACCGGCTGTAGGTGTACCGACGATAATATCTTCCTGATCGCTGCCACTCAATTTTGAGAGGAATATATTAAATATCGATAACATAACCATAAACAGTGTAACATCATTTTCTCTTGCTATATCCCGGATACCTTTTGTCTCTTCCGGATTTAAAGCAAAACTTACAGCAGCTCCCTCAAAACTCTTAACCAATGGCCTCGAAAAATCTGTAGGTAAATTAAGTGCAGGCAATTCATCTGAAAATAAATGAATCCAGTATTCCTCCTGCCCTTTCAACAATCCCTGACGAATATTGTTTATCTGCCATTGGGCAAAATCCTTGTACTGAAGCCTTAACAGCGGTAACTCTCCTCCTGAATAAAAAGAGTAAAATTCCCGCTCCAATGAATTCTGAGAGATACCATCGGTTATGATATGATGAAGATCAAATAACAATATCGAAGGAGAAGACTCACTATTTATAACACCTACCCTGAGTAATGGCGCCTTGCTTAAATCAAAGAGCCTGACAAATTTCTCCATTATTGAACATACACCTCTTTTTGTGGATTCATTATCCATAACATCTGGATTTAAATGATAATTTTCTATCTCAAAATCAACGTCTTTATTTATCTTTTGTACGGGCTCATTATTCACCATATTAAACGAAGTCCTTAAACTCTCATGCCTGGATATCACCCTCATGAAAGCCTCTTCCAGTGCCACTAACTCTACATCCTCTCCTAATTCTATTACCCCTGTTAGATTGTAACTGGTATTTCTGACTTCCATCTGCTGGAGAATATATAACCTCTTCTGAGCTGGCGATAACGGATAATATTCTTTCTTCTCCGACACCTCAATTTTTACATATTCATCTCTAAGCCCTTCTCTTATTACTTTGGATAATCGCTTTATCGTTGGATTTACAAACATTTCACCCAAAGTAATCCTAACATTAAACGCTCTATGAATCCTCGATATCAATATTGTTGCCTTTAATGAATGACCGCCTAACTCAAAAAAATTAGCATCCATACTTATGGCTTCAGAGCTTATCCCTAATACGTCCGACCATAACTCAACCAACCGCCTTTCATCTTTATTTCGTGGGGCTATATATTCGTCTCCTGTCTCTATTTTGGGCTCTGGCAGTGATTTCCTGTCAACCTTCCCATTGGGTGTTAATGGCATTTTATCTAACTCAACAAAATAAGAAGGAATCATATATTCGGGCAATACCCCAGATAGAACCTTTCGTAATTCAGCTGCACCTTTTGCACTCTTCTCGCGGCGCCCTGGAACGATAACGATATAGGCACAAAGATATTTGTCTCCATTTCTTTCCCTGTCAATGACAACACATTCTTTCACAAAATCGATTCTTAATAATTGGCTCTTAATCTCTCCTGGTTCGATTCGATATCCCCTTATTTTTACCTGATGATCGATTCTGCCCAGGAACTCTATATTCCCATCCGGCATCCAACGTCCCAAATCCCCGGTTTTATAAAGTGTTTCTCCATACACAAAAGGACTATTAATAAACGTATTTCCAGTGAATTGTGGCTTGTTTAAATAGCCTCTTGATAGACCACCCCCACTTATACATAATTCACCTGGTATCCCAATCGGCACTAATTTGTTTTTATTATCCAATACATATAATTTCACATTCGGTAAGGGTTTTCCAATGGGAATTTGATTAAGATATTTTACGTCTTCTCTACAAATTCCATAAGAGGTTGAATCCACACAGCATTCAGCAGGTCCATATACATTGGTTATGGACAACTCCTCTCTATTAAATCCATTAAAAAAATCTGTTAAAATAGTTTGGGATAAAGGTTCTCCTCCCACCAATACATTCTTTAAATTTAGATGTGAATCACTTCCATTCATATTAATACTTGCCAATAGCAGTTGAAGATGAGAGGGGGTTGCATCGGAAATCTCTATCTTATTTTTCCTGAAGAAATGAAGTAAACGTTCTCCATCGATCCGTATATTTTCTGGAATAATGTATAACACATGGCCTATTAATAATACCCCGAATATTTGTTTTATTGATGCATCAAAAATATAGGGAGCTGCAACAGCAACCCTTAAATATCCGGTATATTTCTTGTAAATTTTTTCATTTAAGGAAAACACAAGATTATTGACATTGGAATGGTCTACCATTACACCTTTTGGATTCCCTGTAGAGCCGGAGGTATATATGACATAAGCTAAATGTTTCGAGGAACCTTTTTGAGCTAAATTTTTGCTGCTCCCTTTATATACATTTGCATCCTTTAAATCTATTGTTTCTGCCACATTTTCAAACCTGGACATATAATGATGCTGGGTAAGTAATAATCTGGTATGACTATCCTTTAAAATGTTTTTAATTCTTTGATAAGGGTCTTCCGGATTGATGGGCAGATATGCGCCTCCTGCCTTTAAGATTCCTAATATTCCTATTATCATTTCTGGCGATCGTTCGACCATTATACCTACAATATGATTTGATTCTACTCCTTTTTTTCTTAGTATGTTTGCCAATCGATTGACTCTTTGATTTAATTCCAAATAGCTCAATGCATAATCGTTATATACAACTGCGATATGATCGAGTACCTTTTCCACCTGATCCTCAAATAGCTCATGAATTGTCTTATCCCCTGGATATTCTTTCTCTGTATGATTAAAATCATATAAAATTTGATCCTTCTCTGCCTCTGTTATTAACTCTATCTCTGAAAGCTTCTGACCTGCACCTCTGAATACTGTTACTTGTTCCAATATACTCTTAAAATACCCGATAAATCTCTCTATTGTCACAGTGCGAAATAACCTTGTACAATAAATCAGAGATAAACCAATATGATCTCCATTGTCTACGACTGATAACGTCATATCAAACTTGGATTGACTCTTTATATGACTGTAACCACTCTTTGTATTTATATCTATATCAGAGGAAATATTGCCCCTGGATTCGTATTCATCCTGATTCAATACATTTAACAAAACATCGAATATGGGATTACGACCCGCATCTCGCTTCACCGATATCTTTTCAACTAAATCCTCGAACTGATACTCCTGATTCTCATAGGCCTCCAACGTCCGCTGCTTAACCTCATTTAAAAAATCCTTGAGACTCTTATCTCTCCTGGGACTATTTCTCAATGCGAGCGTATTCACAAACATTCCTATGATATTCTCAAGATCGGCATGTCTCCTGCCAGCTATAGGAGTACCAACGATTATATCTTCCTGATCACTACCACCCAATTTTGAAAGCAATATATTAAATATCGACAGTATAACCATAAATAGGGTCATATCATTATCTCTGGTTATCGCTTTTATACCTTTTGTCTCTTCCAGGTTTAAAAAAAAGCGAATAACAGCTCCCTCAAAACTCTGAACCAGGGGTCGAGAAAAATCTGTAGGCAAATTCAGAACCGGTAATTCATCTGAAAGCTCTTTCAACCAATATTTTTCTTGATCTTTTATTAATTCTTGCTGCTTTTTACTATTCTGCCATTCAGCAAAATCCTTGTACTGAAGTCTTAACAGTGGTAACTTTCCTCCTGCCACTGATCCTGAATATAAAGAGTAAAATTCCCGCTCCAAAACACTCTGAGAGGTCCCATCTGTGATGATATGATGAAGATCAAAAATTAATTTTGGCTTCGAAAACACTCCATTTATAATACCTGCCCTAAATAAGGGCGCTTTGTTTAAATCAAAGGGCCTGACAAATTTCTCCATTAATGAAGGTACACCTCCAGTTATGAACGAATTATCATTATCCATCATATCTGATTTTAAATGATAATTTTCTATCTTAAAATTAACGCCTCTATTTATCTTTTGTACTGCCTCACTATTCACGATCTCAAAGGAAGTTCTTAAGCTCTCATGCCTGGATATTATCCTCATGAGTACCTTTTCCAGTTGCGCTGGCTCTACATCCTCTCCTAATTCTATTATCCCTTGTAGATTGTAACTGGTATTTCTAATTTCCATCTGCTGGAGAATATATAATCTTTTCTGCGCTGGCGATAACGGATAATATTCTTTCTTCTCTACACTATGTATTGATTCATATACATATTTCTTAGATGTATTTTTAATATAATCGGATAATTCTCGTATTGTCGGACTCTGGAATACCTCTACCAACGGTATCTCTACATTCAAAACTTTATGTATCTTAGATATCAAAATAGTGGCTTTTAACGAATGCCCTCCTAACTCGAAAAAATCCGTATCGATTCCTATTATTTCTCTTTCAACATTCAAAACATCCGACCATATCTCTACTAATTTCCTTTCTATCTCATCTCTTGGGGCTGCATATTCCTCTCCTGATACGCGAACCGGCTCGGGTAATGACCTCCTGTCAACCTTCCCATTTTCTGTTAACGGTATGTTTTCTATTTGAATCAAATAAGAAGGAACCATATATTCGGGCAGACTCCTGGCTAGATATCCTCTTAACTCTGATATGTCTATCGCTGATTCTCCACCTTTTGAATCTCTACCTTCCTGCATCTTTCCCTCTTTAGAAACAATATAGGCACATAAGTATCTATTCCTCTTTTCATCTTCTATTGATAATACAATTGCATCTCTTATTAACTCATGCTTCAATAACTGACTCTCTATCTCTCCCAACTCGATCCTGAACCCTCTTATCTTTACCTGGTTATCTATCCTCCCAAAAAATTCTATAATCCCGTCTGGCAGCCATCTGGCTAAATCTCCGGTACAATATAATCGACCTCCTGATACATACGGATTATCGATAAAGCTCTCTGAGGTACGTTCCAAATTATTTAGATATCCTCGCGATACCCCATCTCCTCCTACATACAATTCTCCTATTACTCCAATCGGAACCAAATGATTTCCCTTATCATATATATACGCACTGGAATTACTAATGGGTTTCCCTATGGGCACCTGATCATTATATTCCCTATCTATTACATGACATACTGAAAACGTTGTGTTCTCGGTCGGGCCGTATCCATTCACGACTTTTAACGCTTCGTTGGTTCTTCTCACTTTATTGATATGCCACGGAGATAATATATCTCCTCCTACCACTAAATATTTAAGTGTTGAAAATGTCTCACTATTTTCATCCAATAATTGGTTAAATAAGGGGGCACTCAACCATAGGGTATTTATATCATTCTTTACCAAGGATAAGGCCAATTGATGGGCATCCAATATT
>Ga0180437_10004575_pt1 | contig 19620 bp, 16 predicted proteins | sample SS_ome_4_FD_132410 | JGI IMG/M metagenome (GOLD analysis project Ga0180437, IMG submission 132410) | Hypersaline lake sediment archaeal communities from the Salton Sea, California, USA - SS_3_D_1 metaG | ecosystem: Environmental > Aquatic > Non-marine Saline and Alkaline > Hypersaline >... | reverse complement strand
TTGCCGGCGTCAGCAAAGTCGGCTTCGAGCTGCAAAGCGCCGATCGCAATTCCGGCAGCAGGCTGAATATGCTGCTTTTCCGCGAAGCCGGCAATGCCCTGGAGCGAATCGGGGCCACGCCCGTCCAAGAAGGGCCCGCCGTGATGCGGGTCACGCTCGAGGCAACCCCCGATGGCCCGCTGTACCGGCTGGTGCTCTCCGCGCAGTTGGAATGCCGCGTCTCCGAGTCGAAGTCGGTCACGGTTTGGGAGCACAAGAGCGACGTGGCCAGCGTCGCGCCGGGAGTGCTCCGCGAGGATCGGGCGCACGAGACGAGCCGCGAAGGCGTGAAGGGTTTCTTCGAAGCGTTCGTTGCAGCGCACCGAAAGGCCCGCGAAGCCGTCGAGAAGCGTGGCCCGTAACTGCGGCTTTCCGCGTTGCCCCCTCTGGTACTGGAACCGGCGGTGCTACCAGCGGGTCATCATTGCCCGCTGAAGCGTGAGCACGATGGCTCCTTCCTGGAAGACGGTGACCGTGCCGGTCGATTCGCTCACGGTGATCGCCAGCGCGCGGGTGTCGGCCGTGATGCCGGCGGCGGCCTGATGCCGGGTTCCCAGCCCGCCGGGAAGCTCCACCCGCGACTCCGGCACAAGGTACGTGCCCGCGCTCAAGGCGGTGCCGTCGGGCCCGATGATGAACGCCCCGTCCAGCAGCGCGAACTCCTTGATCGTTTCGGCCAGGCTGGGATCGAGCACGTTGCGAAGCCGGCGGGCGAAGCCGTGGAAGGGATTGAGCACGAGCTGCTGGGTGAATCGCATCACCTGGGTTGTGTCGCCGATGACGAACATGGCCCCGATCGGCCGGGCCTCGCGGCCTTCGGAAGCCAGCTCGACGGCCAGCGACAGCACCCGCAGGATCACCGCCGGCGCGATGCGGCCGGCCGCGCCGCGCTTGCCTGAGAACATGGCGCGAAAATGGGCGCCGGGCTTGGTGACCGAGATGCAGTCGAGTTGCTCCTTCGGCGGCCCGGTTACACAGACGACGTCGGCGTGGTCGTTGGCCAGCCCGTTGGCGGCCGCCAGCAGCACGCCCATGTTGGCCAAGTCCATTCGCGACAGGTTGGCGTGAGGGACGTCGAACAGATAGGTGTCGGGCCGGGAGATCTCTGCTTCGTCGCCGCTTTCGGTGGTCACCACCAGCAGCCGCCCCGTCCAGCCGGCCAGGGCATCCCACGGAATCGTGTCGGATCGCTCCACCGCCAAGAGCAGCGCCTGGGCCGTAAGCAATTCGGCAAGCCTGCCCGCCTGCTGGACCAAGGCGGTGTTCGCCCTGGCCACCTCGGCGGCCACGGCCCGCTCGGCCGGCCGGCGGCGGGCTCGCTCCGTCAACAGCCGCAAGATTTCTTTGACGTTGCGGGCCCGCGCCAGTGCCTGGCGAAACTCCATCGGCCGGAGCAGCTTGGCCAACTGGGCGAGGATCTCCAAATGCCGCTGCTCCCCGCCACGGCTGCCGACAACCAACAACACGACCAGGTGCACCGCGTCGCCGGCCGCGCCGTAGGGCACGCCCCGCCGGCTCCTCCCCAGCACCACGCGATAGTCGCCGGGCCAGTGGACGGTGGCGTGGGGCAGGGCCATGTCGGGCGCGACCAGCGTCTGGGCCGTCGCCTCGCGGTCTTCGATCGCCTGCACCACGGCCTCCGGTGCGACCCCCTCCTTCTCCCAGTTGCCCGCCAGAACCAGTTCCCGAATCGCCTCGCTCCGCGACTTCGCCCGCAACTCCACGACCTGCGTGGCGGCGACCAGGGCTTCGGGTTCCACGTCGGGGGCCCTCGCGACAAGGCAAGGCGGGTCGGCAGTCACGGCGCCGGCAGCAGGCGGGCTTGCTGAGGAGACGGCACTCGGGGTGAGGACTTCCATGGGCCTGCCGCGCGGGGAGCATCCCTGCAACATTCAACCATTTATCTTCTCGGCAAAATGCGGCGTTGTCAACAGCGTCCGTGGGGCGTTTCGCCCAACAAGCCAGGCCGGAACAGGTCGCCTCGCGGCGGCTGGCATTCCGGGCCTCCGGCGGCCACAATGCAGAGGTGGCGCCGGCCGAAGCACGAATCCCTCAACCCTCAACCCTCGACTCTCCCCCCCGTGACCTCCATCCTCGGCATCTCCGCCTTCTACCACGACTCGGCCGCGGCACTGGTGGTCGACGGGCGGATCGTCGCCGCGGCCCAGGAGGAGCGGTTCAGCAGGAAGAAACACGATCCGGGCTTTCCCGCCGAGGCGATTCGCTACTGTCTCGAAGAGGCCCGCATCACCTCCGAGCAGCTCGACTACGTGGGGTTTTACGACAAGCCGCTGATGAAGTTCGAGCGGCTCCTGGAGACGTACCTGGCATTCGCGCCGCGGGGGTTCCGGTCGTTCGTGACGGCCATGCCCGACTGGCTCCACCGCAAGCTGCACGTGCCGCGGGAGATCCGCCGGGGGCTCGGCGGCGGCTATCGGAAGCGGTGCGTCTTCACCGAGCACCACGAGTCGCACGCGGCCAGCGCGTTCTTCCCTTCGCCGCTGGACGAGGCAGCGATCCTGACGCTCGACGGGGTCGGCGAATGGACCACGGCGGCCTACGGCGTCGGGCGGGGCAGCCGCCTCACGCTCACCCACGAGCTGCGGTTCCCGCACTCGCTGGGGCTGCTCTACTCGGCGGTGACGTATTTTTGCGGGTTCAAGGTCAACTCGGGTGAGCACAAGCTGATGGGGCTGGCCCCTTACGGCGAGCCGAAATATGCCGACCTGATCCTTGAGAAGCTCGTGGACCTGAAGCCCGACGGCTCCTTCCGGATGGACATGGCGTATTTCAACTACTGCCGGGGGCTGACGATGACGTCGCGGCGGCTGGAGCGGCTCTTGGGCGGCCCGCCGCGGCGCCCCGCGGCGCCGCTCACCAAGCGGGAGATGGACCTGGCCGCCTCGATCCAGCAGGTGACCGGTGAGATCATGCTGCGGGCGGCCCACCACGTTCACGCCGAGACGGGCCTGAAAAACCTCTGTCTGGCCGGCGGCGTGGCCCTGAATTGCGTGGCAAACGGTCGCATCCTGCGGGAAGGGCCGTTCGACAAGATCTGGATCCAGCCGGCCGCCGGCGACGCGGGCGGGGCCCTGGGCGCTGCCCTGTTCATCTGGCACCAACTGTTGGGCAACGCCCGCCGCGCTGAGGCGAACGATGCGCAGCGCGGCTCGCTCCTCGGGCCGAGCTCGACAAGCGAGGCGGTCCGCTCGTTCCTGCAGGCAAACGGCGCGGACTACCGGCGGTTTGAGGACGAAGAAAAGCTGTGCCGACGCGTGGCCGCGCTATTGGCGGCCGGCAAGGTGGTCGGCTGGGTCCAAGGCCGGATGGAGTTCGGCCCCAGGGCGCTGGGTAACCGGAGCATCCTCGCCGATCCCCGCAGACCAGAGATGCAGGACCTGATCAACCGCAAGATCAAGTTCCGCGAGTCGTTCCGCCCGTTTGCGCCGGCAGTGCTGCAAGAAAGGGCGAGCGAGTACTTCCAGTTGCCCGAGGGCCATCAGAGCCCTTACATGCTGCTGGCCGTGCCCGTGGCCGAGTCGAAGCGGATTGCCACTGGCGGTGAGGCGAAGGGGCTGGACAAGCTCAAGCTGCCCCGCTCGGTCGTGCCGGCGGTGACGCACGTCGACGGCTCAGCCCGCGTGCAGACGGTCGACCCGAAGCGCCACGGCCGCTTCTATCGGCTGCTGAAGGCGTTCGAGGCGCAGACCGGCTGCGCGGTGCTGGTCCAGACGAGCCTGAACGTGCGGGGCGAGCCGATCGCCGGCACGCCCGACGAGGCGTACCGCTGCTTCCTGGCAACCGGCATGGACGCGCTGGTGATGGAAGACTGCCTGCTGGTGAAAGAGGAGCAGCCCCCGACTGGGCAACCAGAAGCCGGCAAACGCCCTGGCAACTCCGAGCGGAATTGAACGCGGGGGGCACGAAAAGCGAGAAAGCTTATGCCACTGGTACGAATCGAACGCCATCCGTCGCGGCGGCAACTGGCCGCCTTCGGCCTCGCCTGGCTCGTCGGAATGGCTGGCGTGGGCATGTTGCTCTGGCTGCGGGGCTACCCGGCGGCAGCGGCAGGGGCCTGGCTGGCAGCTCTGCTGGTGCCGGCAGCCGGCTGGGCCGAGCCAGAGTTCATGCGGATCGCCTACCTGGCCACCGCCTGGCTGGCGTTGCCGGTCTCGCTGGCGGTATCTTACCTGGTGCTGGCGCTGGCATTCTACCTGGTGCTGGTGCCGATCGGGCTGATGATGCGACTGATCGGCTACGACCCGATGAGCCGGCCGTGGGACCGCCGGTGCGAATCGTATTGGGTTCCTCGCAAGAAAAGCCGCGACCCGGCCCGATATTTTCGTCAATACTGAATCGCCCCGCCATCTGCCGCCGAGCCCGGCCAATGGACAACACGCCCCAGCCCGACGACGTTCAACAGCCCGAGACCGAGGCGTTCCGACGCGAGGCCGAGCAGCCGCCGCTCGGCCTGGTCCGCGAGTTCCTCGCCTTCCTGGTCGAGAACAAGAAGTGGTGGCTGGCGCCGATCGTGCTGGTGCTGCTGCTGTTGGGGCTTCTTGTCGTGCTGGCCAATACGGGCGTGGCGCCGTTTATTTACACGTTCTGAAGCGGCGGCGGAACCAGTTGCCGGCCGCGGCGCCCAAAAGCCAGTCGACGGCGTAGGAGCGGCACTTGTGAAAGCGTGGCGGGCGCCCAAGCAGCATCGCCCGCAACAGGTGCCGCCGTCCCGCCTTCACGTCGCCCCGCAAAAGCGCCCGCAGCCCCAGCGCCTCCAGGGCTTGCCCGCGGAGCTTCCGCGTCAGCCAGTCGGCCTGCGGGAGCCATCTGAGGACGGCCTTTTCGCAGGCCAAGGAGATTTCGCGCTGTTGAAGGGCCGTGAGCGACTCGCCGTGCTGCCGGTAGAAGTAAAGCGGCTCGCCGATCGGCAGGAAAGAGAATTCGAGCGAGGCCCGCAGCCAGAAGTCGTAGTCCTCGGTCAAAAAGAAGTCTTCGTCGTAGCCGCCGAGCCGCTCGAGCACGCGGCGGCGGAAGAGGAAGCACGGGCCGACGCAATTGCCCAGCACGAGGTCTTCTTTCGGCCGGGCGTGCTCGCGGCGGATCGGCGAGCCGCCGGCGTCCACCAGCGCGTAGTCGGTGTAGACGATGTCGGCCTCTGGGCTTTGGCAAAGCACGTCGAGCATCCGCGCGAGGGCGTCTTCGGCGTACCAGTTGTCGTCGGAGGTCCAGGTGAGATACTCGCCCGCCGCGCGGCGAAAGCCCTCGTTCAGCGCCCCGGGCAGCTTGCGGTTCTCGTCGAGCCGGACCGGCTTAATCCGCTCTTCGCGACCGGCCCAGGCCGCAATCTTCCCGGGCGTCTCGTCCGTGGAGGCGTCGTCGACCAGGATCAGCTCCCAGTCGCCGCAAGATTGCGCGGCGATCGAAGCGACCGCCTGATCGAGGTAGCGGCCGCCGTTGTGGGTGGGCAGGACGACGGAAACGAATGGGCTGGGGTGCATCGCGTGGGAAGGCTTGCTGCAGGTTGTGGACCTCCGCAGGCGCACCTACCAAACGTCGATCAGCCGGGACCACTGTTGCTCCCAGCGGGGCTTCTGGAAAGGCTGGACGGAAGCCAACCCATTCCTGGCCAGGGCCGCCCGCTTCTCGCGGTCCGCCAGCAGACCGGTCACGGCGCGTTCGAGGTCGGATTCGGTAGGCGGGATGAGAAGTCCGTTGAAGTCGTTCAAGATCAGGTTCGACAAGCCGCCGACGTTGCTCGCCACCACGGCGTTGTTGGCGGCCAGCGCCTCGATGCAGGTCAACGACGTACCTTCGCTGTGAATGGTGGGCACCAGCACGATCTGGCTCCGGTGATAGACGTCGGCGATCTCGTCGAAAGACAGCTCGACTCGTGTAACCCGCCCCGGGAAACGCTCGGCAAGCTCCTCCAACTGCCAGACCACGTCCCCGTGCTCCACTTGGCCGGCAAAAAGGAACTTGGCGTTCTCGAATCGGGGGGCGACTCTCCGAATCATCTCGAAGGCGTGATAGACACCCTTCGCCTCGTACAGACTGCGGGGAAAGGAGATGATGATCTCGTCGTCGTCGAAGGATTTCTCCCGCGGCTGGAAGACGGCAGGATCGTAGTAGTTTGGAATATAGACGAGCTTGCGTGACAGCCGCCAGTCGATGGTCCGCATCCAGTTGACAAAATTCGTGTCGACGCAAACGACCGCCTGAGACGCCTCGACCGCCGAGCATATGGAGTCGAAGCGCCGCCTCGACCAATCCCCGTAATCCCAACCGACCGAGTGGTTGATGCCGATAATCCTCCGGTTGCTGGGGCGGCAAGCGAGCGTCAGGGGCGAGCAGACGAGGCGGGCCGAATCGGGATAATTGCTCAGGTAATGGCGAAACAGCGCGCCCGGGTCTGCACGGCGAGCCGCCGCCATGCCGACGACCTCGACCCCGTCAACCGACTTCTCGAACGGTTGCAGGGAATTCTGCACGATTCTGGGCCGAAACCCCTTCACCCGGAGCAACCGCGACAAGTCGAGGATGTACCGCTCGGCACCGCCCAGACGCAGCGAGTCGCCCTGCCAATCGAAGAAATAGAAGGTCAAGAGGTCGACCACGGGAACGTCGCCGTGGACGTTGACGGAAGTCTCCCGCTCCTGCGGCCGCCGGATCGAATACCTGGCGGCCAAAGCCGTCAACGCGTCGGCGTCAGCGAGCCGAACAACCGGTTTCCCTGCGGCTTTCACGTTGCCTTCCGCCGACGAGTCCAACAACAGCAGCTCGGCAGCTTCGAGCAACTGTCGATGCCGCCTCCGCGCAGAAGGGCTTCGCAGCCGGCTTGCCGGCGGTACGAGATAAACCACCGGGCCGCAATGCAGCGAATAGAGGACCGCGGTCTGCGACGGATAGGAGACAACCAGCGGGATGTGCTCTTTTCGGGCAACCAGGCAAAAGGCCTCGCAGAGGCTCGTCGACCAGCTTCCCTCGGCCGTTTGCCTGACGTCGCAGTGAGGCTGGAAGTAAACCAGATCGAACGTCAATGCTCCCAGCTCGGCCAGTCCCGTTTTCACCGCGGCGAGGGCGGACGAGCCGAGGTCGGCTCGCGCGTCGCGCGGCAGGGCCTCATCTTCAGGCAAGAATCCGAAGACCGCTTCAGCGCGGCACGCGCTGACCAGGTCGTTGAGGACAACCGCCTCGAGCAGGTTCGAAGCCGGCAGACCGCGGCGGAGCCTTCGCTGAAAATGCCACTTCCTCACCGCCGTGCGAACCCCGGCGCGAAAGGGGGCGTCGCCCCAGCCAAGCGCGGCGCAGCAACGCGTGGCCACGTCGAGCGCCAGCCGTGCGACTTTCTCGCACGTCTTCATGAAGGCCTGCCGCATTGTGGACCCTTGGGCGAAAACGCTATCCCAGTAAACGTCCCCAGTGGTAGGCGAGTTGCCGGAGATCTTCGATCCAGACGTGGGGCTTGCAGAGAATCCTCCGAAGCCGGTACTTCAATTCGCCTTTGAGCACCTGCCTGACAAGATAAAGCCGCGATCGCAAATCCTGGTGCTCGCCGAGATCTCGATCGCGCATGGCGGCGCACCGCCCGGCCTGGTAGTAGTAACTGCGGTAGTAGGCAAGTGTCTGGTGGTCTTCGGGCACGTGGTGTCGGACGCGCGCCCCGGGCACCCATCGTCCATCGAGCCCGTCGGCAACCATCTGCTCGAGCACGGTGGATTCCGAACCGCGAAGCTGCCCGTCTTGCTTGCGGCCATATCGCGTGTCGTAAGGATATCGTCGCTGGACCTCGGCGCGGACGGCGTAGTTTCCTCCCAAGGGCAGATTCTCCACGGTAAAGGCGAACGGCTCGGGGCTGTCGTCCCTGGCGCCGTGCAGATGGGAAACTTGATCCCACACGTCGCGAAGCCATGGCTGCGGAGAAGAGGAGAAGTACGGCGTGATCGGCCCTCCAAAGAACGACGCTTCGGGCCGCGCCCTGACCGCGCGGACGTACTGGGCAAGCCACTCCGGATCGACGAGGATATCGTCGTCGGTCCACAAGATGAGCTCTCCCTTGGCGGCCGCGACCGCACAGTTTCGGGCGGCAGACAGCCCCTGCTCTGCCTCGAACACGCGGCGAATCGGCAGGTGGTCGGCATGTTGGCGAAGCACGTCATCCGTGTGATCAGTGCAGTTGTTGTTGACCACCACCAGCTCCCACTCGACCCCCGGCGGGATTTCCAGCTCGCGCAGTTCCGAAAGCGTGCGACCGAGAGACTCGGCACGGTTCCAGGTGCAAATGGCGACGGTGACAAGCATTTCCCGCCTTGGGGTTCTTCAGAGGGACGTGTTGCGACGCACCACCACTGCTAACGAAGGTCTTCGTGGCGATGACGTCCGTGGAGAGGCAACTCGAAAAGCGCTCGCAGAAGCCGTCGGCACCTGGCCGGCAGCACGCTTTGGGCGATGCGAAACAGGAACGTGAAACGAAGCCATCGAAGCCTCTCCAGCAACACGATGAAACCGGCGTAAACCAGCCAATAGCCGAGATTGGCTCCACGTCGCACTTTGCAGGCGACGCCGCGAAAGGAGCGGTCCGGACAGAGCCGGTCTCGAATCACGGTGAGTGTCTTCAGCGCCACTTCATCGGAGGTGTAGCCGGCCAAAAGGCGACGGCGGCCCTGGGCGCCAAGTTTCTCCCGCAGCGTCCGGTCCTTCAACAGCCGAAGCATCGCATCCGCGATCGCGGTCTCATCGAGCGGATTTACGAGCAGGCCGCTCACGCCATCTTCGATCGCTTCGGGGACTCCCCCGACCGCACCCCCAATTACCGGCTTTCCGTAGCAGTTGGCTTCGAGGAAGACAAGGCCAAAACCTTCCCATCGCCGCTCGCACCGGCTTGGCATGACAAAAAGGTCACACAACCCATAGTAATCGCAGCGTTCCTCGTCACTGACGGAACCCACGAAGCGCACCTGTTCAAACACGCCGCTGCTCTTGGCAATCTCTTCGACGTCCATGCGCGTGGGACCATCGCCGACCAGCAGGAGGACCGTGTCTGGCGCTTCCTCAAGAACCCGTCGAAACGCACCCACCAGCGCGTCATGCCCCTTGTCCCCATCCAATCGTGCCAGACACAAGACGATGTTCTGGGATCCGATGGTCAGAGCGGCGCGGAGCTTCTCAAGCCGTTCGCGCGAAGGAGCAGGGAAGCACGCCGGGTCAATGCCTGCCCCCACGACAGAGATCAGTGGGCGTGCTTGAGGCAAGTAGGAATCCAGCAGTCGTGCCGTGGCGTCGCTGATAGCGAGAATTGCCTCGGCACCCAGGAAGAATCGCTCAAACAGCTTGCTTTCTGCGGGCCGGAAAGGGCTCCTCTGCGGGTCGAAGTACGTCCATACTTCCGTCCCGTACAAGACGGTGCAGTAGGAGAAGAAGCGCCTCGGCATCCGCGCGACGATCTCCTGGGCGTTCCGGTCTGCGACCACGACCATGTGAGGCCGCTCTTTCAGAAAAGCGGCGAGGAAGAACCGGTAGCACCATGGCGGAGCCGTCTCCCAGGTGCGCATGCGATGCACGGTAATACGGTCATTTGCGTCGCCGCTCCCGTGGCCATCGTAACCCGGCGCGACGACCGCCACGTCTTCTCCAAGGGCAGAGAGTCCCTTGGCCAATTCGAAGACGTAGTTGCCCGCTCCGGCCTTGACCGGCGGATATTCGTGGGTGTACAGGAGAATTCGCACCACCATAACCCCGCAGGAGACGGTCTCCGGACTGCTTTTCAGCCGACTTCTACTTGACGGCGACCACTCTCATGTCTCTGCCGCGGTAGTGTGTGAGCGTCTTGTGGCTCACGCGGACACGGCGGAAGCCGATTTCCCTTAGTGCGCGCGACAGTTCGCCGGCGCTCCAAACATAACGGTGCGTCTCGTATTCCAGCCTGTCCCACTGGTTGCCATAAAACTGGGTGCGACCGAGATATCGCTTCTGCTTGGAAGGATGAAAGAGCCAAAAAACGCACCTCCAGAAATCGGGAGTCTCGATTGCCAGGAGGGCCGCCGGCTTGAGCATGCGGTGCCAGCCTGCGAGCATGTCCAACGCCTCCCATTTCGTGAAGTGCTCCAACGTATGAGAGGTAAAAATCTCGTCCACGCTGTCGCTTGCCAGACCCAGCCGGCGCATGTCCGCATAGGCGTCCGCAACGCAGCCGGAGCGGGAGCTGTCGGTCAGATCCTCGTCCGCCGGGTAGAGATCGACGTTGATGAAGTCGCGCCATCGGATCCCTCCGCAACCCAAGTGGAGCTTGATCGAGGGCGACGGGTTGAGTGCCAGATACTCGGCGAGACTCTTCCGCCCGGTTTCATCCGCCGGTTTTGCCATCGCAAAGGTCTCAAAGCCAGCTGACCGCGAGGTCCTCGGCTCGGGAAGCGGGCAGGCTCAATAGACGCCCCCCCGCTCCATCACGACCAGGGCATTGGCCCACTGCGGGCCGTACGGGACTTGTGCCGCGCGGGCTTCCGCCTCGTCCCGCCAGCACACTTCCGAAACGCGAACGAGGAAGCGCACCGTGACGTCTTCGGGCACGCGACTCGCTTCAAAAACGAACTGATCAACCTGTCGATTGTATCCCACCGGCAGCGTGATCAGGAACGCCGGACACTCGGAGAACAGCTTTTCGAGCGCGTCGATGGGGCCGTGTTCACCGCCCGGTATGCCGTAATCACCCGTTCCGGCATGTTCCAACGTTGATATCGACAGGGCTGGCTGGCTTTCGAAGCTCACCAAAAAAAGACTCTTGCGGATTGCCACGCAGGGATGAGGATCGACCGGATCGACCACGCATCCCACCCGACCCGGCCAGTAGTAGGGGGTAACGGCTCCGATCTCCCAGACGGCCTTTGGATCGACGTGTTTCAACCAGTAGTCCGCAATCGCCAATTCCACGGTACGTTCGGTACACCTTTGCGGAGGCCATCCGCAATTGTGGTAGTGAAAGAAGTATTTCAGGTCCCGGCCGGCAAAGCGAAACTCGCGGCTCCGCTGCCAGTCAATCGCGCTTGTGGCGACCAGCTTGCAGCCGAAGCGCTGCAGGAACCCATTCATGGAGAGCTTGAAAGCCGACCTCATTCTTACTTGCCGAAGGACGGGTGTCCTGCTTCGTCCGCCTTTCGGCGGCTGACCTGTAACTCTGCCCCAGCGAATTCGCTCAACTCAATGGCGGCGTTGAACGCGACAGGAACTCGGCAGTCCAGTGCAGTCGGGGACGCACGGCGCCGGGCCAGATGCCGCTCCATCCGCCACGCGTCTGCGGATCGTCGAAGACCTCAAAACAGAGGATGTCCGGGAAGTCGGCGGACTTCTCCTTGTCCTTTGCGACTACAAGCCTGACGTGGTGCAGCCCCTCGTTGAGCAAGTCCCCCGGGACGTGGCAGGTGTAGCGGCATAGTCCTCCCGGAAAACGGCGGTCTTCCCAGCCGGGTTCACTGCAAGAGAGAGCGGCAAAGACAATTTCGCGACGCGAGTTCATCAGCACGACGCTCAAGTGAAGATGGGCATCCGCCTTGAGGTTGAGCACGTCAAACTCGAGAACGAACGGCGTGCGGATCGTAATCGCATCACCGGCCACCCCGTCCTGCAGCCGCACGCACGCACGGCAAAGCCGCGCCACGTCGCTCCCCGGGGCCTCTTCAACATCTTCCCAAACACGCAGCTCCTGGTTTTTCGAGACTGTCGATAGATACTCCATGACGACACCTTGAGCTGGGCCGTCCGTGCGAATCGAACCGTCCTCAAGCCAGATCACCCTGGAACAGAGCTCCTGTTGTGCGGCCATGTTGTGACTCACGAACAGAACGGTTCGTCCTCCCCGGGCCACATGCTCCATCTTTCCCAGACATCGCTTCTGGAACTCCGCGTCCCCCACGGCCAGCACCTCGTCGACGACCAGGATCTCCGGCTCCAGGTGGGCCGCCACCGAGAAGGCCAGGCGGACGCTCATGCCGCTGGAATAGCGCTTGATGGGCGTGTCGAGGAACTTCTCCACGCCTGAAAAAGCGACGATTTCGTCGAACTTCCGCCTGATCTCGGCGCGGGTCATCCCCAGGATCGCGCCGTTGAAGAAGACGTTCTCGCGGCCGGTCAGCTCGGGATGAAAGCCGGTTCCCACCTCCAGCAGGCTTCCCAGGCGGCCGCACAGCTCCGCTCGCCCCGTGGTCGGCCTGGTGATCTTGGCCAGGATCTTCAAGAGCGTGGTCTTGCCTGCCCCGTTGCGGCCGATGATGCCCAGCACTTCGCCGCGGGCGACCTCCAGGGAAACGTCGCGAAGGGCCCAGATGGTTTCGTTTTTCGAGCCGGATGGGCGGGGCCGCCGCGCAGAAGCGGCCTTACCGGGAGAGAACACGCGCCGCACGGGCGCGGCGACCCAATGCCGCAAGCTCTCGCGGAAGGTCTTGCGGGGATCGAATTCGCCCAGGCGATACTGCTTGCCCAGGTTTTCCGTCCGGATTGCAGCGTCACTCAACATGCAGTGAAAGGCCCCTTAAATCACGTCCGCGATCGTTTGCTCCATGCGGCGGAAGAAGAACATCCCGCCCACGAGCAAGAGCGCCGTCGCCAGCGCGGAGGGAATGAGCACGAGCCCCGGCAGGGCCGACTCGCCGAACAGCGCCCAGCGGGCCCCCTCGATCGCGCCGGCCATGGGATTCAGTCCGTAAAGGAACATCGCCCAGGGGGGCAAGGCGTCCGAGATGCCGGCGGTGGCGTACACGACGGGGCTGACGAACATCCCGATGCGGATCACAAACGGCTGCACGTAGCGGAAATCACGATACATCGCCGACAATGCCGACAGCCAAAGGCCGATCGAGAGGGCGGCCGCGGCGGCGAACAATGCGAACAGCGGGAAGGCGACGATCGTCCATGCCGGGGCCCGGCCGAAGCATACCATCATCACCAGCAGCGCCGCGAAAGCGACGGCGAAATCGACCAGGCACGTCAGGATCGAGGAGAGCGGCAGGAAGACGCGGGGAAAATACACCTTCGTGATCAGATGCGTCCCGCCCAGCAGGCTCTCCCCCGAGCGGCTCACGCCGTCGGCAAAGAGCTGCCAGACGACGGTCCCGCAGAACGTCGAGAGCGCGTAAGGCACCCCCGGCGTCGTCGGCTCCTTGCCGCTTCCCATCAGCATCTGAAAGAGGAGCACGAACACGCCGGTTGTCGCCAGCGGCTGAAGGATTGCCCAGGCCGCGCCCAGCTCCGTCTGCTTGTAGCGGACCTTGATGTCCCGCCAGGCGAAAAAGAAGAGCAGCTCGCGGTAACGCCAGAGTTCGGCGAAATTGACGGGCTGCCAGCCGCCTTTCGACTCGATCGTCTCGACGGGCAAGGCGCCGAGATCACGGCCGACGTTGACCGCCTCCGGCGGGACCGTGGGAGGTGTACCCCTCATTGCATGAACTCGGCGTCGGGCCGCACCTCGAGGTACCACAGCTTCCATTGCTCGACAGCGGTGCGGCGCTCGGCATCGCTGAACTCGTCCGGCAATCCAAAGCCGTGGAACTTGCGGCTGATCCGCCGCAGGCCGTCGCGGGCTTCGAGCACGATCGCCGGGTCGGGGTCGGTCAGTGCATAGATCAGCACGGGCACGTCGTCCATGTTGCGACGCTTGGCCAGCGCGGCGACGGCCGCTCGCCGCGCCTCCGGCGACGCATCCCCGATGAGGCGGCGGAGCTTCTCGGCGTGTTTGTCGATCAAGGGAGTGGCGTCCTCCGACGACATCGAGGCCAGGGCCGCGATCTGCTCGTATTGTTCCGGATCGCTCCCCTCGCCGACCGCCGCGAGGACCTGTTCCACCGCTTCCGCTTCGGGAAGACTCGTCACTGTCCCGTCGCGGACGATCACCGCATCGGTATCCTTGGGCAGCCCGCGCCCCCCCACCAGAATACCGGAGCCGAAGTTTCGCGCCCGCTCGATCGACTTCTTCATGGAACGGACCAGGAAGAGGATGCCGAAGGACGTGGTGATCGGTTCGGCGGCCAAGCCGCTGTGATAGTCACTCGGCCAACTGCCTGCCGACGACTGTGTGCTCATCAGGAATTCCGCGCCCTGATTGTACCACGCCGGCTCCTCCTCGCTCCTCCCTTCACACGCCTCACGCATGCTCTGGTATCGTTCCAACGCATAGAGATAGTAGTGCGTCCATTGTGGCTGTTTGACGTCAAAGTTTCTCGCCATCCACTGGTTCCCGCGGGCCTGGACCTGCGCGACGACGCCGCGATCAACACGCCTGGACACCAGCACGGTGGGTTTCCCCAACGCCACCAGGGCCGGCAGCGTTCCCGCCTTTTCAGGCCCTCGAGACAACCCCAGCAGTTGATCACAGCAGTAGACGCTTCCCAGCCCCGCGGCCGTCAAGCTAAGGGTCACTCCTTGTTGTTCGACGGGCTCGTACGTAGGCGAGATGGTTCCCTGGTATCCGAAACCGCCGCTCGGATCTTGTGTCTTCAACAGCCAGATAAGCACATCTTCCACCATTGACGCGGAAATCTCGAAGCCGGCGTTGTGGGCTTCCCAGAGGGCTAGCGCGCCGTACTGGGTCATCGATGTATCGCTCGTCTTGCCGTGTATGTGCGAGGCCGGATACCCCCACGCGCCGTTCGCTTTCTGGGAGCGGCCCAAATAGCCCAACAGCGTCTTGATCTCTCCGGCGTACTCCTTCGAGTCCAGTTCGATGAGGAAGATCAAGGCAATGGCGGGCGTGTACAATCGCTCGTACCACAGGCTGCTCCCAGACGCACTCGGTCTCACTTCCTTCTGGATGGCAGCGACGGCCTCACGGATCCGCGGGTGGCCTTCGCTGGCCCCTGCCTTGAGAACGGCCAGCCCAATCAGGGCCTTGCCTCCCATCCGGTCGTCGGTGCCCGCGTACGACTCCAGATATTGGACGGCCTTGGCGACGGCCGCACGGACCTCGGGGCTGTCGGGCGTGTAGGCAACTGCCCGGGGCGCTGCCAGTGCGGCCAAGACCGCCGCCAAGACGGCCACCGCCATCAACAGCCGCACGTGGTGGGAGGCGAGATAGAACATCGGAAGCCACCCCGTAGACAATTGGGAAATCGCCCGGCCCCGGAGTTCCCTCAGATCGGCGACCGCCACCGGCCGCCGATCAACCCCCGCGAAGGCGAGGGCAACGGCGGCAAATCCCGCCGGGACCTGGCACGTTCAAGGTATCGAGGAAGGCGGCATCTGTCAAAGCGGTGCGGCTCTGCCCTTACGGCCATCCCGCCTTGAGGGCAGGTCAGTGCCATAGAGAGGGTGTCGATCCACCCGTTCGGCGCACACTCCGTTCCCGCGGGTGGCAACGCCCTCTCGAATCCACGTTCCGGCGTAACCAGCAATTGTACCATTCTCTCGACGCGCCAGCATGGGTCGTACCCCGGCAGCCGGGGGGGCAGTGGATCACCAGCGATCGCGACTACGCCCGCTTTCTTGGACTCCGATGGCGGACTCCGTTGTCGCAGGCAGCTACACCCGCTGGCTGAGCCTGCTCGCCAGGCGCTGGAGCGTCCGGCTGCAGTCTTCTCGCGGGAGGCGGACGTGGATCAGGCTCATGGCGGTGGTGTCGGCCCAGGCGGCCAGAAGCGCCCGGTCGAAGTCGCCCTCGGTTCGGACGTCGTATCCGGTCCCGTTGCCGAGCACCTCGGGCAGCTTGTGATACTGCCAGGGATGGATTTCGTTGAAGGCGTGGTCGCCGGCGTGCAGCAGCCGCTCGGTGCCGTAGCCGTGATTGTCCAGCACGATGACGATGGGGGCGAAGCGGCGGCGGACGATCGTCGACAGCTCCATGCCGGTCATCTGGAACGCCCCATCCCCGACCACCGCCACCGCCCTCAGTTCGGGGCGGGCGACCATCGTCCCCAAGGCCGCCGGCACGGCGAAGCCCATCGAGGTGTAATAGGCCGGGCTGAGGAATTCCGTGCGGCGGTGGATCACCAGTTCGCTGGAGGCGAATAGCGCGTCGCCGATGTCGGCGATGACGACCACCGATTCGTCCAGCGCCTGGTTCAAGCGCCCAATCAGCCGCCGGATGGTGATCGGGGCGTCGGGCCGAAGCTGGAACTCCCCACCGTCGGCGTCGTTCCGCGGCGGCAGATCCCGCCCCGGCAGCTTCAGGTCCGCCGCGGCCAGCCGCGTGATGAAGTCCGACAGCAAGACGCCGTGGAAATGGTGGTGGCTGATCCGCAGCGCCTCGCTGGTGGCGTAGATGCATTTTGACGGGTCGAGCTGGGCCGTGTAGATGCCCAGGTTCAGGTCGGTCATGAATGCCCCCAACAGCAGCACGCAGTCACTCTGCTCGACAAAGCGGGTGACCTCCTCGCGACCCATCGCTCCCTCGTAAATGCCGGCGAACAGCGGGTGGGTCTCACCGATCACGCTCTTGCCCAGCATCGTCGTCGTAATGGGGATTCCAGTCCCCTCGGCCAGGGCCAAGAGCCGGTCCTGGAGCCCGAAACGATGGACCTCGACGCCGGCGATGATCACCGGCCGTTGGCTGGCGGAAAGGCGTCGGACGGCTTCCGCGATCGCCTCCTCCAGCACGTCCGGGTCGCTGGCGGGTGGGCTGGAGCTGCGGGCGTACGAGCCCTCGGGAACGACGTTGACCACGTCGCGGGGGATCTCGATGTAGCCCGGCCGGCGGTAGCGAACCACGGCCTCGAGCACGCGGTCGATCTCCCGAAACGCCATCTGCGGGTCTTCCAACTGCGTCCTGGCGGCGCACAGCCGCCCGAACACCTCGGCCTGCGTGCGGAAGTCCCGCACGCGATGGTGCAAGAGCGGGTTGTTGAACCGCTCGCGCAACCCCGGCGAACCGCTGATGACGACCACCGGCGACTTCTCCGCGTACGCGCCCGCCACCGAGTTGCAGAGGCTCAAACCGCCCACGCAATAGGTCACGCACACCGCGCCGATCCCGTTGATCCTCGCGTACGCGTCGGCGGCAAAGCCCGCGCAGTCTTCTCGCGTGCAGCCGACCACGTTGATAGGGCTCTGCTCCAGCTTGGCGTAGAACGAGAGCACGTAATCGCCGGGGACTCCAAACAGGTCGCGGACGCCGTAATCCAAGAGCCGCTGGATCAGATAGTCGCCGATCGACGGGCTGCTGATCGCGCTCGGCTTGGCGGCCACGGTGTTGGACGTCGTGGCGTTGACGGAACGATCCAGGCTGGACATCGCTGTGGATCCTGTGAAGATCGTCCTCTTGATACAGGCCGGCCGCTACGGCTGCACGACCGCCATGACGGTCACCACCGGCGCCGCACATTCCAGGTCGGTCTCGCAGCAGATGGTCTGTTCCACTTTTCCCGCCTCGTCGCCCGCGGTGAACGTGATCGGCAGCACGTGCAACGTCCTGGCCGTGTCGGATGCCGCCGCGGCCGCCCGGACGCGGGTGCCGTCGGTCGCGACCGCGGTCACTCGAAACGGCTCTCCGGCGCGGATGACCACTTGCTTGGTCGCGCTCTCGCCCGGCCGGAGCACGCCGAGGAAGAGCGATTCGGGACTGACGCTGACGGCGGGCAGCACGCGGCCGTCGACTTGAACCGCCACGCTCGGCCAGCTCGGGTCGTTGGTCAGCAAGATCAAGTGGTCGCGGATGTATCCAATCGGGGCGCCCTCGTCGAGCCGCACTTCCAGCGTCACGCCAACGCGGTAACCATCGGGCTGCGTGCCGACAAACTCGGCGGACAGGTGGGGATTGGCGCTGCGGACCTCGACGATCTTCCAGCCGGGCCGCCCGTTGCGCGTCACGGTCACCCTCCGCGCCACCGGCGTGCCCTGTTCCACTTCCCCCAGGTTAACGCCGGGCGGGTCGACCACGATGTCCGTGCGAATGGCTCCCTTGACCTGCAACTGCACGATTGCCGGGCGGGGCCTGTCGAACGTGACGGAGATCGTGGCCGAGCGGCTTCCCAGAAATCGGTCCGTATTGAACTTCGCGACGATCTCGCCCTTTTGATAGGTTTTCAGCGTCGGGCTGACGACGCTGACGCTCGTGCAACTGCAACTGGTCCGAACGCCACTGACGCGCACGTCTTCCATCCAGAGGTTCGTGAACTCGAAGCGGTGCTCGGCCTTCGCGCCACGGGCGACCGTGCCGAAATCGTGGCTGGTGGTCTGGAACATCTTGCGGGCCCATTCTTGCCCGGCGGCGGGTGCTCCCAGCCAAACGAGTAAGATCCACCCGGCAACCGTTTTGCGTATCATGGCGATGCCTCCTTAGCCGATCTTCCAGCCTTCCTGTGCTTCCGCCCCGCCAAGTCCCAACCGTGCCGGCCACGTTCCTCCATGCAAAAGGGTCCAAGAAACGTGAGGTTTTCCAGACACCATCTAATTGGTATGCCTTACATCCTTGGCATTCAATCCCCCCGCTTAGTGGGAAGCCGAGGGAGCCGGTCGTCCTCCGGTTCGAACGGAGCAACCGCAGACTCCAGTGCTCGCCAACGTGCGAGCTGCTCTTCGCTCAACAGCTCCAACGCCCGCCGTCGCGATTCCTGCGCCACCCGGCGACGGAGCGCGTCGCGGACTTGCGGCTCGGCTCCTGCCCAGCGACGGTCGATTTGCCGGATCGCCTCCACGGTTGCTTCGCAGAGCCGCCGAATCTCGTGTCCCTGCGTTTCACCGAGCGCGAGCCTCTCGGTCACTTCCGGGCGAAGGAGTGCCGCGGCGCCGGGGACCTTCGCGATGACTTCCGCGGCTTGTTGCCGATGGCGATCGCCTTCGGAGATGTCCGCTCTGGCAGACCGCCGGCTTGGGGCCTGGCTCGTTACGTCGCCGGCAGAAGTGGTTTGCTCTGCCTGCGGCGAATCGGGTGAGCCACCGGGCTGCTGCGCTGCCGGGATCAATGGCGAGGGCGTTGTCCGGGCAGGTGCCGGTGGCTTCGTTTCCGTTTCGCTCGTCCTCGTCGTCCCGGGCTGGGCGCGATCCGAGCCCGAGTTCGACATCACGGCGGCCAACGGCACGGTCGCCAGCAGCAGCGCCACGCCAACCGCCGCTGCCGGCAGCGCCGAGACGGTCCGGCCCGACTGCCGCCAGGGCCACCAATCCGGCCGCTTGGCTTGCCGGCGAGGGTGGTCTGACGGCCCCAGGTCGCGAATCCGCTCGAGCCCCAAGCGGAAAGCAGTCAGGGGCTGCGGTCGGTCGCTCTCGCCGGCAGCGACGGCAGCCGACAAGAGCGGCTTATGCGGCCGAACGCTGGCCACCCGCACCTCGAACACCGTGTCCTCCACCTGCAGCCGGGCCAAGTCTCCGGGAACAACCTTGGGGTCGCCAGGGCAAAGAACTCCGAATCCCCCCGCAGACTGGTCGAGCAGTCGGACCGGCAGACTCCGATCGCCCAACGTGAGGTACGCCTCTTGAAGAGGGGCAAGGACGATTCGGTACGATTTCCGCTGGTCATCCGCCATGTTGCCCTCCGGCCACATCGGGCGTTGCGAACATGTAAATGTAGCACGCGCCCACCCTTGCCGAAGGAACTTGTTTCCACAGAAGAGGGGACGCAGATGCCCCCGCTCCGCCGTGGGCGACCCTTAGCCCAGCAGTTTCGGTAGT